>RCUH01000254.1_pt1 | contig 64934 bp, 67 predicted proteins | sample 2166191 | NCBI WGS metagenome assembly RCUH01 (sample SAMN09932848, study PRJNA488358) | compost metagenome | feature: garden; material: soil; isolation source: compost soil in an enriched community after 214 h of incubation | place: Germany: Experimental Botanical Garden Goettingen | collected... | reverse complement strand
CCGCCAGCTGGACCGGAAAGTACCTCAAGGAGGTGCTGGATCGCCACGAAGAGCGCCGCAAGGCGCGCGTCGCTGCCCTGCCGGAGGTCCAGAAAGCCGACAAAAAGACGCGCGCCCGCAAGAGCGCCTGACCAGATCGATCAGGCGTCCTTACCGCCAGTTCAGGGGCGCGGCGCGCCCTTGAGCTGCAGATAGGCCGCAGAGAAGGGCGCGTACGTGATCACGATTTGGGCCGCCGACAGGACGGCCTGGACCACCAGGGACACCACTAGCATAGGTCCCAGCGCGCTCAGTAGACTGGCGACATTCGCCCCCTCCATGGCGACCAGTCGCTCGTTCCCGCCGACCATCAGGCTCAGCGGCGCCGCCACGGCCGAGCCCAGCAGGCCGACCAGCATGGCCAGGACCCCGGCGACGATCGCCAGGCCCAACAGCGGCCAGAAGACCTTCTTGCCCGTCATGGCGAAGGCCGGTTTCAACACGATCCGCCCCTCGGCGAAGGTCGCTGGCACGACCAGGCTGAGCCGAACCGACAGCCAGATCAGCAGCCCGATGATCGCCAGCGACAGCAGCACCACGACCAGCCACAAAGCCGGCAGGGCCATGGCGCCCGCCATCGCCGCGGTGACGATCATGAAGCCGGCCAACGTCACGGCGACCATGATCAGGGACACGATCAGGCTGGCGCCCAAGACGCGAAGTTCGTCCTTGCCGACGCGCAGATAGCCGAACTTGCGGTCTTCCGGGCGAATGACCGAGCGAGCGATGGCGGTGCTGATCACGGCGCTGAACAGCAGTCCCAGCGGCATGGCCCAGCCGATGATGACGCCATAGGCCTGCGCGAGTCGCTCGACATCTTCTGGCGAAGGCTCGGTCTGCCCCTGCGCCTGCATCTCGGTGATCACCGACAGCACGGTGACGAAGTGCGGTCCGACCAAGAGGAACATCAGCCCGAAGAAGACGGCATAGGCCGCAGCCCATGACAGGACGGCCAAGGGCGCGCGTCGCGTCAGGCGAAAACCTTCAAAGGCGCAGTCGGTAGCGGGAAAAGTCATGCAGTCGTCCTCGATTCCCGATCAGCCTAGCCCAACCGTACGCGGTTCGTCCTGCGGCGCTTGCGCCAACAGAGACCGACAGGCCTCGGCATAGGGCGCCATCGTCACCGTGCTCAGGAAGCCTTGCAGCCAGGACAGGGGTATGAAGGCCACCAGCGCCCAAGGGATCAGCACGCCCCAGTTCACCGTCGGCGGCGCGCCGTTTTCCAGCACGGCGGCCAGACTGAAGACATTAATCCCCGCGACAAGGAACAGAACCACAGCGATGATCGCCAGCAAGGCCAGTTCGATGGCCAGAACGATCCCGACGATGGCGAGGCTAAGTCCCAGCAGCCGCAGCACCTGCCCCTTTGACAGCCTCCACCCCGCTACAAAGGCGAAGTCGTTCAAGGCCACGCTGGCGGGCATGATCAGGCAGGCCCGCAGGATGACGCACCAGACGGCCACTCCCGCCACTACAGCCGTCAGGAGGCCCAGCATAACCGCGGCGATCTCTGACACGAACCACAGGCCCGCGCCGATGGCGAAGGCCAGCAGCCCGATCACGATAGCGGCGGCGTAAAAACCCACGATCATGGCCAGTCCGACGACAGCAACCCGCACCTCGTCCATGCCGACCCTCATTCCGGCGAAGGGCGCCGGACGCTCGGGGAACAGCACGGCCCGGAAGATGGCGGCGGTCACCACGACCCAGATCAGCGCCTGCAGGATATTCGCCAGCCCCGACAAGGCCTGGAACTGAATCATCTGCCCGACGAAAGCGGCGGAGGGTTCGTGCGACGCCATATCCGCCAAGGCTATCGAACCGAACACACGCAGCATCAGCGCGCCGATCAGCAGCGACGGCGCGACTGACACGATCCCCCAGGCCCAGACCTGCAGCGGCCTGCGCTTCGTCAATCTGAAGCCGGAGGCCAGGGCCTCACCGATGGAAAACGCCGTGGTCATGATGGGATCCTCTTAAGCTTCGTCATACGCCAGAGCGAGGCTGCTTCGCCACCCCGCCGCAATGACAGGCTGACGGAAGCCTCCGGGACCGCTAGAAGGCCGCCATGTCGAACGCAGCTTCCTCTCCCAGACCCATTCACGTTATCGGCGGCGGCCTCGCCGGTTCCGAAGCCGCCTGGCAGATCGCCCAGGCGGGCGTGCCCGTCATCCTGCATGAAATGCGCGGCGTGCCGGGCGTAAAGACCGACGCCCACCACACCGACGGCCTGGCCGAGCTCGTCTGTTCCAACTCCTTCCGGTCTGACGACTGGGAATATAACGCCGTCGGCCTGCTGCATCAGGAAATGCGCGAGCTGGGCTCGATCATCATGGCGGCGGCGGGCGATCATCAGGTCCCGGCGGGCGGCGCCCTGGCTGTCGACCGCGACGGCTTCTCGCAATCCGTGACGGCGCGGCTGGAAGCCCACCCTCTGGTCACCATCGTGCGCGAGGAAGTCGCCGGCCTGCCACCGGAGGACTGGGACAACGTCATCGTGGCCACCGGCCCCCTGACCTCGCCCGCCCTGGCCGAGGCCATCCTGAAGCTGACGGGCGAGGAAAGCCTGAGCTTCTTCGACGCCATCGCCCCCATCATCCACGCCGACAGCATCGACTTCGACATCGCCTGGCGTCAGTCGCGCTATGACAAGGAAGGCCCCGGCGGCGACGCCGCCGCCTACGTCAATTGCCCGATGGACAAGGCCCAGTACGAGGCCTTCATCGACGCCCTGCTGGACGGCCCCAAGGCCGAGTTCAAGGAGTGGGAGAACGTCCCCTACTTCGACGGCTGCCTGCCCATCGAGGTCATGGCCGAGCGCGGTCGCGAGACCCTGCGTCACGGCCCGATGAAGCCCGTCGGCCTGACCAATCCGCGCGATCCAAAGGTCAAGTCCTACGCCATCGTCCAGTTGCGTCAGGACAATGCGCTCGGCACCCTGTTCAACATGGTGGGCTTCCAGACCAAGTTGAAGCACGGGGCGCAAGCCGAGACCTTCCGCATGATCCCCGGCTTGCAGAACGCCCAATTCGCGCGTCTGGGCGGCCTGCACCGCAACACCTACCTCAACAGCCCGCAACTGCTGGACAAGCAACTGCGCATGAAATCCATGCCTCGCCTGCGCTTCGCCGGGCAGGTCACGGGGGTCGAGGGCTATGTCGAAAGCGCCGCCATGGGCCTGCTGACCGGACGCATGGCCGCAGCCCAGGCTCTGGGCCGCAACCTGTCGGCGCCGCCGCCGGAAACCGCCATGGGCGCCCTGGTCGAACACATCACCGGCGGCCACCTGGAAGGCTCGAAGTTCCAGCCCATGAACATCAACTACGGCCTGCTGCCCCCGCTGGAAGCGCCGAAGGTCGATGAGGACGGCAAGCGCATCCATCCAAAGGAACGCGGCCGCGCCAAGAAACGCCTGCAAAGTCACCGCGCCATGGCCGCGCTGAAGGCCTGGCGCGACGCGGCCGCCGCTAGCTGAGGATTGCGACCACGACTGAAATGATCGCCAGCAGCAGTGGCGGGCTGGCGATCATTATGGCGACGCGATAACGCCTGACGACAAAGGTCGCCCAGCCCGACAGCGGACAGGCCAATAGGGAAACGTAGAAAATCACGAAAGCGAGGGCCGAGCCAAACTCTTCGCCTCTTTCGAGATCGTCCAATGCGAAAAGCACGGCAAGCGACGCGACCCATGTTCCAAAGAGCCCGAACAGCGTCGCAACGGCGAGAATGACAAGCGCTGGATTTCGCCAGTCATCCCGAAGGCGCCAGCGCCAAATGCCGCTCCCATAGGTTCGAGGCGTCGCCGCCCACTATCCACGACGCCTCAGCCTGAACAAGACCCTTCAGCGCAGCTTGGGCAGGCCCGGCCGGAACGCCAGCGTCATCGCGCCCAGAACCACCACGCCCGCGCCCATCAGAATCCAGGCCCCCGTCAGGTCGGCCATGTGGTCGCGCAACAGGCCGGCGGCCAGCGGCGACAGGCTGGCGATGATGTAGCCGCCGCCCTGGACGAAGGCGAGCAGATCGCCGGACCGGGCCGGATCGTCAATCTGGTCCATGGCCAGGATCAGGGTCAGGGGGAAGATGGCTCCAATCCCCAGCCCCATGATCACCACGACCGGAACCGCCAGGGCCACCGGCGCGACCACGAGCCCTGCCAGACCGATCAGGGCCAGCACCAGCGCCGTCAGGATCGGCCCGCGCCGATCGGGGAAGCGTCCGATCAACAGCGACACGAGGATGCCAGCCATGACCTCGGCTCCGGTCATGCCGCTGAGCAGATAGCCCGCCGTCGCCCTCGCCTGCCCCAGATCGACGTAGAAGGGCGGCAGCCAGGCCAGGACCAGCGTATAGGCAGAGGTGCCCAGCCCCATGATGACGATCAGGCTCCACGCCCGCCCCTGACGCCAGAAGGGAATCTCGGGATGGACCACCTCAATCACGGCGTTTCGGTCTGGCTCCTTCGCCGCAGGATCGCGTGCGGCCAGCAGCCAGACGACCGCCGCCACAAAGGCCGGCACGCTCCACAGCGCCAGGGTCCAGGCCCAGCCGACCGCCTCGGCCAGGCCCGCCGCCGTCGCCGCCGCGATGGCCGCCCCGCTCATGATACCCGTGGTGTAGAGGGCCATCACCGTGCCGAACCGCGTCGGAAAGGCGCGCTTGATCACGACCGGCGCCAGGGCCTGAATCAGGGCGACGCCGACGCCGACGACCGCCGCGCTGGCGATCAGACCCGCCGTGTTGCTCAGCACCGCCCGCACCAGACAGGCGCCGCCGATCAGCAGCGCGCCCAGCAGGATGCCGCGCCGCTCGCCCAGCCGACGCCGCAGGGGCCGGATGGACAGGGCGCCGAGGCCGATCATCAGCACCGGCAGGGTGGTCAACAGGCTGGCGGCGGTGGAATCCATCCCCGTCCCGTCTTCAATGAGGTCCAGCAGCGGCCCCACCGCCGCCATCGCCGGCCGCAGGTTCAGCGCCAGGGCGAAGATGGCCGCCAGCAGCAGCAAGGACGCGCCGCGCGCCGGGTCGGCTTCGGACCGTGCGGTCATCGGACAGGACTCCACTTGAAAATCGCGCTAGTCTCTCGACCTCAAGTATCTCGATGTCAAGATAACTCATGCCCGACAGAGCCTCTCGCGCCGCCGCCCAATGGGCCCTGCAACGCCCCGACATGGATATGTTGCCGATGGAGGCGCTGGGCCGTCTGCATGAGGCCTCCATCTTGGTCGCGCGCGAGCGCCAGGCGCCCCTCTACGCCCGCTACGGCCTGCACCCGGGCGAGTTCGACGCCCTGGCCACCCTGCGCCGCTCAGGCGCGCCCGACGGCCTGACGCCGACCGCCCTGTTCGAGGCGGCCATGATGTCGTCCGGAGGCATGACGGCCCGCATCGACCGACTGGAAAAGGCCGGGCTGGTCGAACGCCGCCCTCACCCCAGCGACCGCCGCGCCACCCTGGTCCGCCTGACAGACAAGGGCTTCGACCTGATCGAAACCATCATGCCAGAACACGAAGAAGCGGCGCGAGACATCCTCGCGCCGCTATCGTTCGATGAACAGAAGACGCTGAACGCCCTGCTGGCCAGGCTGATCGGCGGACTCTGCGACTGAGATCAGCCTCCGGTGGTGGCCTTGTAGGCGACATAGACGGCGACGATCAGGATCAGGCCGGCGAACAACTGACGCCCCAGGGCCGCGTTCGCACCCAGCCGTTTCGACAAGGGCAGACCCGCCATCGTCCCCGCCGCGCCGCCGACCGCCATGGCCGCGACCACGCCCCAGTCCACCAGACCGGACAAGCTGTAGTTGACCGCCGTGCTGGCGCCGAACGCGGCCACGCTGAGCAGGGACGTCGCCTGGGCCGCCGCCAGGGTCATACCCGTCGCCCACATCAGGCCCGGCACGATCAGGAAGCCGCCGCCGATGCCGAAGAAGCCTGAGGCCACTCCGACGCCGGCGCCCGACACAGCGATGCGCGGAGCCAGGCTGCGATTCAAGCGCACCCCGGGATCACCGGCGTCCGTCTTGGGCCGCAGCATGGCCAAACCGACCGCCCCCATGGCCAAGGCGAAGACCAGCAACAGGTGATGGCCGTCGATGGCCTTGGCGACTGACGATCCAGCCCAGGCCGCCGCCGATCCCACCACGGCGAACAGAACGGCGCAGGGCCACCGCACGCGCCCCGCTCGGGCCTGACCGCCAAGGGCGGTCAGGGCGTTCAGCGACACACCGGCGGCGGAGGCGCCGATGGCCATATGCGGGTCGCGCACGCCGACGACATAGAGCAGCAGCGGCACAGCCAGAACCGACCCGCCGCCGCCGAACACCGTCAGCAGCAGGGCGACGACGCCGCCGCTGAGAGCGGCCAGAAGAAGCTGAATCGGCTCCATGACCTCAGGCTCGCTTCATGTTCCGGTTCCAGGGCATGACCGCCAGCAGGCGCGCCATGCCGCAGAATCCCGTCGCCCCGGCCACGAACAGGCCCGCCCCGACAAAGGCGCTGAGCCCCCAGAAGGCGGGATGCGCCAGCGTACCCAAGAGGGCGCCGACCAGAATCAGCCCGCCCGCCGCCATCTGCACCTGACGCATCAGCTCCAGGGGCTGCTTCGTGTCGGTCTTGACCGGCAAACCGGCCTTCTTCCAGGCGTCCAGACCGCCCGCCAGCACGTGGGCTGGGCCATCGACACGCGCGGCCAGACGGTCGCAGTTTCCAGCCGTGCGGTTGCCGCTGCGGCACATGAAGATGACGTCCTTGCCCGGTGTCAGCGCCAGATGAGCGGCCTCGAAGCCGGACAGCGGAGCAGCGACGGCGCCCACGATATGCTCGCGGGCGTGTTCGTCGGGTTCGCGGACATCGACCAGAACAGCGGTCCGCGCCTTCAGGCGAGCGGCGACGTCAGCGGGCGACAGGGAAATAAGCGGGTTCATGGTCATGGTCCTTGGATTGAGAAGGGCCTCAGGCCGAAGCCGGAGGGCAGAAGATTTCGGCCAGAACGCCGATCACCTGCAGGGCTGCGGGATCGGCGATGCGATAGAAGACGGCAGTGCCGCTCTTTCTCGCGCTGACCAGCCCGTCGTCGCGCAGGCGCGCCAGATGCTGGGACAGGGCCGATTGCGACAGGCCGACCAGCGGCAGCAGGTCAGCGACCTGCCGTTCGCCGCCGCCGATCTGGCACAGGATCATCAGGCGGTTTTCGTTGGACAGGGATTTCAGCAACCGGGCGGCGTCGCCCGCATTGGCTTGAAAGCGTTCCAGTCCGATGGCGTTCAAGTCGATCATGCCGATCAATATATGAGCACTTGTTAAATTAGCAATAGCTAATATATTGATCGCAACCAAGGAGGCTGACATCGTGACCCCAATCCCCACTGACAGGCCTGACGTCATCGGCTTTTTCGACGCCGCGACCCACACCGTCACCTATCTGGTGTCGGACCCCGCGACCGGCGCCGCCGCCATCATCGACCCGGTGCTGGACTACGACTCCGCCGCAGCCCGCACTTCGACCGGGTCGATCGACCGCGTGCTCGAGGCCCTGCGCCAACGCGGCCTGAAGCTGGAACGCGTGCTGGAAACCCATGCCCACGCCGATCACCTGACCGGCGCCGACGTGATCCGCACCCGCACAGGCGCGCCCATCGGCATCGGTGAGAAGATCACTCGCGTGCAGAAGACCTTCGGCGACCTGTTCGAGACCGCCGACGTGACGCCTGACGCCGTGGTTTTCGACGAGACCTACGCCGACGGCGTCCGCTTCACCTTGGGCTCGCTTGAGGTCGAGGTGATGCACACGCCCGGCCACACGCCCGCTTGCGTCAGCTACCGCATCGGTGACGCCGTCTTCGTCGGCGACACCCTGTTCATGCCGGACTACGGCACGGCCCGCTGCGACTTCCCGGGCGGAGACGCCCGGACCTTGTATCGCTCGATCCAGAAAATCCTGAGCCTGCCAGAGGCCACGCGGGTCTTTGTCGGTCACGACTATCTGCCGGAGGGCCGCACCGACTTCCGATGGGAAACCAGCGTGGGCGCGGAAATCGCCAACATCCACCTGGCCGGACGCACCGAGGACGACTACGTCGCCTTGCGCGAGGCCCGCGACGCCACCCTGCCCCCGCCGCAACTGATCCTGCCGGCGTTGCAGGTCAACATCCGCGCGGGCGCCCTGCCCCCGGCCGAGGCGTCCGGAAATCGCTTCCTGAAGCTGCCGCTGAACGCGATCTAGACCCGGCCGCGCAGCACGCTCCAGAACAGGCGCAGCCGCTTCAGCGGCCCAGGCTCGTCCGACCGCATCAGCGTGGCATGAGCCACGGCGGGAAAAGCCGCGGTCGGCAGGGTCTTCAGCGCCGCGTTGGCGGCGGCGGCCTGATCCTTCGCTTCATCCGCCCGCCCGGTCTGCGACAAGGCCCACAGACGACCGGCCTCGACGACGACGGCGTCATGCCCCTCGCCCGCCAGCATCCGCGCCGCGACCTGCATGGGGCCGACGTAGAAGGCGTCAAGGTCGTGCGGCTCGCCATGCACCCGGCCGATATGGGCCTCGATCAGAGCATCAAAGGGCGCGCGGTCCAGCCCGTGGCGAGCGACGGCGGCTGTCATCGCCTCCAGCACGGGATGGCCGACGCGCGGGGTATTGGCGAAGACACCCTCCATCTGTTCGGCCCACCATGTGTAGCGCATCTCGGCCAGCATGGGCTGGGTGACGCGGGTGGGAATGGACAGCAGTTCCGCCTCGAAGGCGTAGAGGGCGATCAGGTCCGCGCGCGCCTGAACATCGGCCACGAACCGGCTGGATAGCCAGCGGTCGGGGTCGGCGGCGCGGACCTGAGAGTCGAGATCAACAGTCATCGCGCAAGGCCATCGGCCATTGCGCGCAATGGCGCAAGTCTCAGCCGAACAGGGTCTGATACATGGCCATCGAGGTCAGCATCGGCAGAGACAGCAGCAGGTTGGTGCGGCTGCCCAGCATAGCGATACGCGCGGCCCTGGCCTTCCTGTCGTCGTCAACGGCGATGATGCCCAGAGCGCGCTTCTGATTCGGCCAGATCACGCCCCATACGTTCAGGAACATGATGATGGCCAGCCAGACGCCGATGCCCATCAGGGTGAACTGTTGATCGCCCGCGTTCAGTCCGCCGGCCAGGCCGAAGGTCAGGACCTCATGGGCATAGACGTGGCCGCGCGTGAACAGGACGGCGATCCCCGCCAGCACCGTCACCAGCGCCGACCAGCGGAACCAGAACAGGGCCTCGGGCGCGATGTGCTTGCTGACGGCGGGCTTCAGCTCAGCCGGGATCGAGGGCATGACCCGGATCTGCACGAAGTTGAAATAGTAGAGCAGGCCGATCCACAGGATACCGGCCACGACGTGCACCCAGCGGAAGGCCGCCTGGGCGAAGCCGAGATCGAAACCACCCGGCGCGATGCGGCCGAAGGCGAAGATCATGACGCCCGCCAGCAGGATGCTGAGCAGGAAAGTCGTTCTGAAGTTTGAAAGCAGTTTGGCCATGCGCCCCTCCCCGGGTCGGAATCAGGAAGCGTGACCTTACTCCTCCCTCCCCGTCCGGGGGAAGGAGGAGCCTTTTCAGGTAGAAGCCGACCTTAAGGGCGGCTGGCCATGCCGAACTTGACCGGCTTGGCGTCTTCATCAATGGAGCCGCCGCGCTTGACGCCCCACAGCAGGATGATCGGTGCGCCGACATAGATCGACGAATAGGTGCCGATCACGATCCCGATCATCAGCACGATGGAGAAGCCGAACAGGGCCTCGCCGCCATACAGAGCCAGGACCGCCAGAACGCCCACGGCCGTGACGCCGGTGATGATGGTCCGCGACAGGGTCTCGTTCAGCGACAGGTCGATGACCTCGCGCAGGGGCATGGTCTTGTACTTGCGCAGGTTCTCACGAAGGCGGTCGAATACGACCACGGTATCGTTCATCGAATAGCCGATGACGGTCAGGATGGCCGCTACGGTGTTCAGGCTGAACTCGAACCGGAACAGGGCGATCAGGCCGAAGGTCAGGATCATGTCGTGCACCAGGCCCGCCACAGCGCCCAAACCGAACTGCGGCTCGAACCGGAACCAGATGTAGATGAACATCAAGGCGATGGCCGCAGCCAGGGCCAGCAGACCGCTGGTGAACAGTTCGCCTGAGACCTTGGAACCCACGACGCTGACGCCGGAGTATTTGACCTCGCCGACAGCCTCGTCGATCGCCTTCTCGACCCGGGCGACGACAGCGCTCTGCGGCTCGTCTTCAGGGATCTGGAAGCGAACGATGGCGCTGGCGGCGCTGTCGATGCCCTGGACCTGGACGTCGCCCAGACCCAGTTCACTTACAGCGCTGCGGACCTGATCCAGTTCCAGAACCTGACCGGCCGGCTTGGACACTTCCATCGAGGCGCCGCCCCGGAAGTCGATGCCCATGTTCAGACCGGGATAGAAACAGCCGACGATCGAGGCCACGCACAGGATGATCGAAATCACCCCCGCGGCGGGGGCATATTTGACGAATTGGAAGTTCGTCTTCTGCGGAAGCAGTTTGATGAGGGGCCATCCACGCATCGCCATCACTCCGCGATCGGCAGTTTTTTCGGCTTGGCGATCTTGAGCCAGTAGCCGAGCAGCACCTGGGCGACCATCACCGAGGAGAACATGGAGGTGAAGACGCCGATGGTCAGCGTCCAGGCGAAGCCGCGCACGGGCCCGGCGCCGAACATGAACATGATCAGCGCCGCCACCAGGGTCGTCAGGTTAGCATCAACGATCGTGCCCATGGCCTTGTTGAAACCGGCGTCCATCGAAGCGATGACCGATCGGCCGGCCCGCGCTTCGTCGCGCATCCGCTCATAGATCAGCACGTTGGCGTCCACGGCCACGGCGAAGGTCAGCACCAGGCCGGCGATGCCGGGCAGGGTCAGGGTCGCGCCGAACAGCGACATGGCGGCGATGATCAGAATGCCGTTCAGCATCAGACCCAGCACCGACACGCCGCCGAACAGGAAGCCGTAGGCGCCGATCATGAAGACGCAGATCAGGATGAAGCCGATGATGGTCGAAACCATGCCGGCCTGCACGGCGTCGGCGCCCAGCTCGGCGGTGACGACGCGGCGTTCCTCGACCTTCAGCGGCGCCGGCAGGGCGCCGCCGTTCAGCAGGTTGACCAGTTCCGAAGCCGACTGGATCGAGAAGCTGCCGGTGATCTGGCCGGTGCCGCCCGTGATGGCGCCCTGGATGGTCGGAGCCGAAATCACCTTGCCGTCCAGGATGATGGCGAAGGGCTTGCCGATGTTCTGGGCAGTGGCTTCGCCGAAGCGACGTGCGCCCTGACCGTCGAAGCGGAAGTCGATGGCGGGACGACCGTTCTGATCCGAACCGACGCCGGCGCGGGTCAGGTTTTCACCCGACACCAGGATACGCTTCTTCACCAGATAGGGCGTGCCCTGATCGTCGGTCAGCAGTTCCGCGTCCGGCGGCATCCGGCCGGCCATGGCGTCCTGCAAGCCTGTGCTCGAGGTATCGACCATCTGGAAGGTCAGTTGGGCGGTGCGGCCGACCAGACGTTCCAGCTCGGCCGGATCGCTCTGGCCCGGCGCCTGGACCACGATGCGGTCCGCGCCTTGACGGGTGATGGCGATTTCCTTGGTGCCCGAGCTGTCCAGACGGCGACGCACGACCTCGATGGACTGATCCACCGCCGTCGCGCCCATGCTGCTCAGCGTGGCGTCCGTATAGGCGAAGCGAATGCGGTTGCCGCTCAGACGCGTGGCCGTGCGGTCCGGCTGGCCGTTGGCGGCGACGCCGGTCTGGGCCAACTGGCGCAGCTCCGTCAGCGCCGTGTCGAACTGACCCGGATCGGCGATGGTGACGACCACGCCGCCCGCCTCGCGCTGCAAGGCGCCGATATTGACCTGCTGTTCGCGCAGGGCGACCCGCACGTCTTCCATCAGGTTGGTGACGCGCTTGTTGCGCATCTCCGGCACATCGACCTCGAGCAGGAGGTAGGAGCCACCTTGCAGGTCGAGGCCCAGGTTCAGGCCGTTCTTGGGCAGCCAGCCGGGCAGCGCGTCGCGCTGCGCCTGACTGAGCACGCTCGGGAAGGCCAGCAGCAGCCCGACAACGAGCGACAGCACGACCAGGGTGACTTTCCAGCGCGCTAGCTGAATCATGTCATTGCTCTATTTCGGGCGGGCGTCGGCGGCGAGAAGCCGCTCAGCCCTTGTCGTTGGCGGCGATGGCGGTGCGGTTGCGCACCTCGGCGATCATCGACTTGACCACGCGGACGTTCACGCCCTGCGAGATTTCGACCATGGCCTCGGCGTCTTCAACGCGCGTCACCTTGCCGACCATGCCGTTCGATAGAACGACTTCGTCGCCACGCTTGACGCCGGCGATCAGGGCCTGATGAGCCTTCATCCGCTTTTGCTGCGGGCGGATCATCAGGAAGTAGAACAGGATGAAGATCGCGACGATCGGCGCGATCTGCACCACGATGGCCATCAGGCCGCCTTCGGAACCAGTAGGCATGGAAACTCCCCGAACCGGGCCAACCTCGAAACGGGGGCCCCATTAAAATGAGGCGCGGAACCTAGGGCGCGCCGTGCCGATTTGCAACGCGGCCTGACGTCTCTTGCGTGCAGGCGATGCCGCCCGGACACGCCGGGCGGCTATTTCGTCAGCGCGGAAGGACGCCCAGAGGATCGACAGCGACGGGATCATCGCCGCGCATCTGACGCGTCTCGAAGTGGATCGAGGGTCGCCCGTCGCCCGCCGTCAGCCCCACCGTGCCGATGACCTGGCCCGCACGAACCTCAGCCCCGTCGCGCACCGTGGACGAGCCCAGGTGGCCGTAAACCGTGCGCCAGCCGTCCTTGTGGACGATGAGGACCGTCAGCCCCTGCCCCACCAGATCGTCGCCGACATAGGCCACGCGTCCGGCGGCGGCGGCCTTGACCTCTGTCCCGGCCGCAGCGCCGATGTTGATGCCGTTATTGCGCTCGCCCATCCCCACAGGGCCAAACCGACGCAGGATGTCGCCGCGCACCGGCCACTGCATGGCCAGGGCCTGACCCACGGCCGCGCCCTGGATCGGCGAGGCCGGCGTTGAAGACGTCATCGCTGGCGCACGCGCGGCCGGCAGGGCGGCGTTGCCGCTGGGCGGCGGGGGCGGCGGCGGAATCACGCCATTGTTGGGCGTCCGCACCCCGACTGGCGAAGGCCCCGTGGCGTATGGATCAGACCCGGTGTCGACGGCGCTGTCGGGCAGAACGATGCGCTGGCCCGTGCTGATGGCGCCGCGCGGTCCCAGGTTGTTCAGGTCGATCAACATCTGGACCGGGGTCTGGAAGCGCCGTCCCACGCCAGAAATCGTATCGCCCTGCTGAATGACATAGGCCGCCCCCGCCTGAACCGGGCCGCTGGTTGGATACGACGGCGTCGTGGTCGTCGGCGTCCCTGTCGAGGGATAGGCGGGACCGCCCGCAGGCGGCAGGCCGCCCCCTTCGATGCTGCCCGAGGGCGCGCGCGGCCCCTGCTCTTCATAGGGGCGCGCGGGCGGGGGTGGCGTCTGCGGCTGCGACTGCGGCTGCGCGTAGTAGGGGTTGCTGTTGGGATAGGCGCCCGGTTGCTGCGCCGGATAGGCCGCGCCCTGCCCCGTCGGCATGGGTCGAGTCGAATAGCGCGGCTCGTCGGGATAGGTCGAACACGCCGCAACCGTCAGCGCCCCGCCGACGACGACCGTCGCCCTGATCCAGCTCGTGAAGCCGCCCATGCGCCCCTCCTTCTTAACCGTGATTTCGCTAGTCCCCCGGTTTGCCCCGGAAGCGCCGCCAAGCCAACCCGCCAAACGGCGCCAAAGTGGGGCAGAAAGGTTAACCACACGCCGAAACGCGCGCCCCTACCCCTCCTTCGCCAGCCCTTCGACCAGCGGCACGAAGCGCACTTCGCACAGGCTTTCGCGGCGGAAGCTGCCGTCTTCCTGGCCCGTATAGCGGTTCAGCATCTGCACCGAGCCGCGGCCCACCGGCGCGACCAGAACCCCGCCCGGCTTAAGTTGCTTCAGCAGTTCGGTCGGCTCATGCGGCGACGCCGCCGTCACCATGATCCGGTCGAAGGGCGCCTGTTCCATCCAGCCCTGCCCGCCGTCTCCGTGGCGGGTGAAGACGTTGTCGACGCCCAGCAGCTTCAGCTTGGCCTCGGCCTCGGTCAGCAGGCTCTTGTAGCGCTCCACCGAATAGACGAAGCGCGCCAGTCGGCTGAGCACCGCGCACTGATAGCCGCTGCCGGTGCCGATCTCGAGGACGCGGTGGCGGGGCCCGACCTCCAGCGCCTGGGTCATCAGGCCGACGATATAGGGCTGGCTGATCGTCTGGGCGCAGTCGATCGGCAGGGCCTGGTCTTCCCAGGCCTGATCCAGAAACTTCTCATGGACGAACAGCGAGCGGTCGATGGATTCCATCGCCTTCAGCACCCGCGCGTCGGTGACCCCCTGCCGCCGCAGCGACAGGATCAACCGGCCCGCACGGTCGTCCGACAGGCTCATCCGGCGGGTCCTTTCGGCGGGGCGCCGCCCAGCACCTTCTTCAGATCGTTGACGCTGCGCATGTGCGTCAAGTCGATATGCAGCGGCGTGACCGAGATCCGCCCCTCGTCCATGGCCCGCAGGTCGGTGCCCTCGGCGTGCTCCTGCGGGGCTCCGCGGAAAGCCATCCAGTAGTAGTCGCGACCGCGCAGGTCGGTGCGGCGGATGGCGTGCATCTCGCCGATGTCGCGGAAGCCCTGCTTCGTCACCTCGACCGCCTTGACCAGCTCCGGCGGCAGCTTGGGGAAGTTGACGTTCATGACCACGCCGTCCTCCCACTTCTGCTCCAGCAGCCGCGCGATGATGCCAGGGGCGAAGGCTTCGGCCGTCTCCCAATGGGCGACGACGTCGTCATGGAAGCGTTCCAGCGACTGCGACAGGGCGATGGAACGGATGCCGAAGGCCATGCCCTGCAAGGCGCCAGCCACCGTGCCGGAATAGCTGACGTCCTCGCCGACGTTGTGGCCGCGATTGACGCCCGACAGCACCAGATCGGGCCTCTCGGGCATCAGGTCGTTGACCGCCAGGATGACGCAGTCGGTCGGCGTGCCGGTCACGGCGAAGCGCTTGTCGCCCAGCTGGTTGACCCGCAGCGGCTCGGTCAGGGTGATCCCCCGCCCCTTGGCCGACTGCTCGGTCTGGGGCGCGACGACCCAGACGTCGTCCGACAGGGTGCGTGCGATCTTTTCAAGACATTCAAGGCCTTCCGCCTCGATGCCGTCGTCGTTGGTGAGGAGGATTCTCATTCAGCATACTCGTATTCCTTCTCCCCTTGGGAGAGAAGGTGGGCGCCAACGGCGCTCGGATGAGGGGTAGGATTAAACAGGTCGAGCGTCGAGAGCGTGGACACCGCCCCCTCAACCGTCGTGCTTCGCACACCACCTTCTCCCCCGAAGGGAGAAGGAATCATGCAGCGCCTCCGACCGACTTCAACCCGCCCATATAGGGCAGCAGCGCGCTCGGCACGGCGATGGAGCCGTCCTCCTGCTGATAGTTCTCCATCACCGCAACCAGGGTGCGCCCGACCGCCAGGCCCGAGCCGTTCAGGGTGTGCAGGAACTCGGTCTTCTTCTCGCCCGCGCGCTTGAACCGGGCGTCCATGCGCCGGGCCTGGAAGTCGCCACAGTTCGAGACCGAGCTGATCTCGCGATAGGTGTTCTGCGACGGCAGCCAGACTTCGAGGTCATAGGTCTTCTGCGCCGAGAAGCCCATGTCGCCCTTGCACAGCAGAACCTTGCGATAGGGCAGCTCTAGCGCCTGCAACACCGCCTCGGCGCAGCCAGTCATACGCTCGTGTTCGGCGTCCGAGTCTTCAGGCCGGCAGATGGAGACCATCTCGACCTTGCTGAACTGGTGCTGGCGGATCAGGCCGCGCGTATCCCGCCCCGCCGACCCGGCCTCGGCCCGGAAGCAGGGCGTCAGCGCCGTCATCCGCATCGGCGTCGCCACCTCGTCCTCGGTCAATATTTGCTGGCGAACGAGGTTGGTCAGCGACACTTCGGCTGTAGGGATGAGATATCGATCTGCAGGGGGTAGTTCGACAACTTTCCCCGCTTCGGTGGTGAAGGTCTCAACTTCGCCAGCGATTTTGAACAAGTCTTCTTCAAACTTCGGAAGTTGCCCAGTTCCAAACATCGTACCTTCACGAACCAGCAGCGGCGGGTTCACTTCCAGATACCCGTTCTTGTCCGTCTGTAGGTCCAGCATGAACTGGCCGATGGCGCGTTCCAGACGCGCCAGCTGGCCCTTCAGCACAGCGAAGCGCGAGCCCGACATCCTGGCGGCGGCTTCAAAGTCCAGCAGGCCCAGGGCCTCGCCCAGATCGGCGTGATCCTTGGCCGGGCCGGTCGTGCGGGGGTCGCCCCACTTCAGGACCTCGACGTTGTCGTTCTCGTCCTCGCCTTCCGGCACATCAGCGGCGGCCAGATTTTTCAGCCCCGCCAGCAGGTCGCGCAGTTCGGCGCCCTTGGCGGCTTCGGCCTCGCCCGCCTCGGCGATGTCGGTCTTCAGGGTTTCTACCTCGGCCTTCAGCCGGTCGGCCTCGGCCATGTCCTTCTTGCCCATGGCGGCGCCGATGGCCTTGGAGGCGGCGTTGCGCCTGGCCAGGGCCTCCTGCCCCGTCGTCTGAGCGGCGCGCAGGTCCACGTCCAGCGCCAGGATGCGCGCGACCACATCGGCGGCGTCCTCCACTCCGCGCGACGACCAGCCGGCGACGAAGGCTTCGGGGTTGTCGCGGATGGCTCTGATGTCGTGCATGGCGTCAATCTTCGGACGTTCGAGAAGAAGCCGAAGGCTGTAACGCCCCAAGCGGAGTCGGGCAAACCCCTAAGCGCTCCCACCTTCGTCATCCTCCGACGAAGCGAAGCGGAGATCGGGGGACCCAGCGGCGCCGAAGGCGATCTTTGCCGCCAGCGCAGTGTGTGTATCGGTCGCCCTCCGGGCGCCGCTGGGTTCCCCGGTTCCGCGCAAGCGCGGCCCGGAGAATGACGAAGAGAAGGTTTAGCCCGCCCGCTTCGCCATCACCCTGATCTCCACCCCGATCGCCTTGGACACCCAGTCCCCGCTGGCGTCCGACATCATGCCGAGGTCCAGCGCCGTGCGGTCCAGCTCCAGCCTGCCGGCCACCGTCGCCACGCCGTTCGCCTCGTCAAAGGTGAAGGGCAGGACCACAGGCACGGTCGTCATCTTGATCCGCAGCGTCCCCGTCGCCTCATAGCGGTCGCCGCCCAGGGCCTTGAACGAAGTCGCCTCGAACCGCGCGGTCGGATAGGCGCTCGGGTCCAGCCATTCCGCGCCGGACAGCGAGCCTTCCTGTGTCGCGTCGCCGGTCCTGGCCGTGCCGGTCTTGACCAGAACCACGGCCTTGGACCCCGCCAGATCGGCCAGATCGAACCAGACCTGACCCTCCCACTGCTCGAACCGACCCTTGAAGGCCGCGCCCGCGTGGGTCCCGGTGAATTCGATGGCCGAGGCCGCCTTGTCGATGGCCCAGGCGGTGGCCGTCCCCGGCGTCACCGCAGCCTCGGCCTGAGCGGGCGCCCCTGCAGCGTGAACCTCAGCCCCTGCCCCATCCGCGAGAGACGCAGGCTTGGCCGCGATGCCGCCCGCCACGGCCAGAGCGGCAATGAAGCCCAGCCCGGCCAGACGCTCGGCCCGGCGCAACAGGGGCTTCGGCTCAGGCGCAATCCGCCCGTCCCCATGCTTCAGCACCGGGACCATGTGGGCCAGCACCCCGTCGCGATTGATAAACTGGTGCTTCAGCGCCGCCCCGACGTGCAGGGCGATCAGCACGACCGCGCCCCAGGCCATCAGCCCGTGCGCCCCCATGGCCTGATAGGCCACGGCCCGGCGCAGGCCCGCCGCCGCCTCGCCGATGAAGGGCAGATGCGGCACGGTGAACAGGCCGAACCAGCTGGTCGCCACGGCCAGCGGCTGATCCGTCGCCACGGCCCAGCCGGTCGAGACATACAACCATCCAGTCAAAGGCAGGGCCAGCATCAGCCCATAGAAAGCCGCATGGGTCGCCCGCGCCGCGAACCTCTCCCAGGTCTTCATCTCGGCCGGCATCCCCGGCGTCCGGTGCGTCAGCCGCCAGACCAGCCGCAGGACCGTCAGCGCCAGGATCAGAAAGCCGACCGACTTGTGAATCTGGAACACGCGATAGGCCAGCGCCTGACTGCCCGCCTCATTGATCGCCTCGCTCATCCACCAGCCCATCGGGATCATGGCGATGATGGCGACCGCGATGGCCCAGTGCAGGGCGATGGCGACGGGGGTGTAGCGACTGGGGGACGCGGACATGACTGAACTCGCAGGCTCATAAAATACATCCGTCATCCCGGACGCCTCGCAGAGGCGATCCGGGACCCAGACGGCAGAGCCAGACGCCGTGGCCTCCAGTCTCTATCCGACGCCTGGGTCCCGGATCAGCCTGTCGGCTGTCCGGGATGACGGCGAAGGGGCAGCTATTAGGCGGCTGGGGCAGCGGCGGCCGGAGCCACCTGCTGCAGGAACTCGCCGTCGAAGCGGATGGTGGTTTCGTCGCCCACCGGACCGACCGGCATGCCGAAATCCGAACGCTTGAACTTGCCTTCAGCCGCGAAGCCGAGGGTCGGAACCTGCATGAAGGGGTGCTTCTCGATCTCGCCGCCGAACGTCGCGTCCAGGGTCACCGGCTTGGTCACGCCCAGGAAGGTCAGGTTGCCCGTCACCTTGGCCGTGCGCGGACCGGTCAGCTCGACCTTGGTCGACTTGAAGGTGATCTGCGGGAAGGCGCCGGCGTTCAGGAAGTTCTTGTTCTTGGCGATGTCCTCGCTCCAGCTCTTGAAGCCGCTGGCCGCGTGGGTGCCGGTGTAGTCGCCGGGATAGTTGGCGTCGACCGAGGTCGGGTCGATGCTGACCTCGACGGTGCTGTTGGCCAGGTTGGCCGGGTCCAGCGTGATCCTGGCGTCGAACTTGTTGAAGCGCGCCGTGTAGTTCGAAATCGTGTTGTGCGGCAGCGACCACTGCAGAGAGGCGTGGGTCGGGTCCATGACATAGACGCCGGCCGGGGCCTTAAGTTCGACCGGAGCGGTCGCGGCGGCGTCGGCGGCGGGCGTCGGCGACTTGTCGGCGGGTTGACCGCATGCGGCCAGCAGGGCGAAGGCGGAAACCGCCAGGATGTGCTGCATCTTCATGGTGAGGACCTCGTTGGAGTTCAGAACTGGACACGAGGCCCAGAAACGGTTCGTCTGTCCGTCGGCGCGCCGCTCGGACTGCAACAGTATAAGTTGCGATTGCGGTCCTTCAAGCCCTGTTCGTGCAAAAATGCGGATTGAGGTGCGCCCCGCGCGTCGCCCGCCTATCTTGCGACTCACATGCCCATTCGCCGCCTCCCCCCCGAAACCGTCAACCGCATCGCCGCCGGCGAGGTGGTCGAACGCCCCGCCAGCGCCATCAAGGAGTTGGTCGAGAATGCGCTGGACGCGGGTGCCTCGCGCGTCGAGATCCAGGCGGACGGCGGCGGCCTCACCCGCATCCTGATCGCCGATGACGGCAAGGGCATCCCCAAGGACGAACTGCCGCTGGCGGTCGAGCGCCACGCCACGTCCAAGCTGGAGCCTGACGACGCGGGCGACGTGGACCTGCTGCGCATCCACACCCTCGGTTTCCGCGGCGAGGCACTGCCCTCCATCGGCTCAGTCGCCCGGCTGACCATCACAACCCGCGCCCGCGACGAAGGCGACGCCCAAAATAACGAAGCATGGGCCGTGACCGTGGACGGCGGCGACCAGAAGGCCGTCGCCCCCGCCGGCTTCCCCGGCCCGCACGGCGCCCGGGTCGAGGTCCGCGACCTCTTCTACACCACCCCCGCCCGCCTCAAGTTCATGAAGTCCGAGCGATCCGAGGCCATGGCCATCTCGGAGGAGATCAAGCGTCAGGCCATGGCCCACGAAGCCGTCGCCTTCACCCTGTCTCTGGATGGCAAGGTGACGCTGCGCCTCCCCGCCGAGCATCCGGGTTTCGAAGGCCGCCTGAAGCGCCTCGGCGCCCTGCTGGGTCGGGACTTCGAGGCCAACGCCCTCCTGATCGATCAGGAGCGCGACGGCGTGCGCCTGTCCGGTTATGCGGGCCTGCCCACCTATTCGCGCGGCAATGCGGCGCATCAGTTCCTGTTCGTCAACGGCCGCCCGGTGCGCGACCGGCTGCTGCAAGGCGCCCTGCGCGGCGCCTACGCCGACTTCCTGGCCCGCGACCGCCACCCGGCGGCGGCGCTGTTCCTCGACATCGATCCGCTCTACGTCGACGTGAACGTCCATCCCGCCAAGGCCGAGGTTCGCTTCCGCGATCCGGCCCTCGTCCGCGGCCTGATCGTCGGCGCCCTGCGCCACGCCTTGCACGCCGCCGGCCACCGCGCCTCGACCACGGTCGCCGCCGACGCCCTGTCGGGCTTCCGGCCGCACACGGGCGAGGCGCTCTACAGCCCCGCCTCGCCGTCAGCCCAGTCCTTCGGCCAGGCCGCGCCCGGCTGGAGCGGCTGGCAGGGCTGGTCGCAACCGGCCGCCGCCGCCCAGAACCTGCCGGGCCTCAACGAACGCTCCGCCCGCGTCGAGCACACCTGGAGCGGAGAAGCCGCCGCCACCAGCTTCCGCACCCTGGGCGAGATCCAGGCCGAGCATGCGGGCCAGATCGCGCCCGGCGCCCAGACGCCGCCCGACCTGATCGACTACCCGCTCGGCGCCGCCCGGGCCCAACTTCATGGCACCTATATCGTCGCCCAGACCCGCGACGGCCTGGTCGTCGTCGATCAGCACGCCGCCCACGAACGCCTCGTCTATGAGCGGATGAAGACCCAGATGGCCGCTGGAGCCGTCACCCGTCAGGCCCTGCTGACGCCCGAAGTAGTCGAACTGGACGCCGCCGAGGCCGAGCGCATCGCCGCCAAGGCCGAGGAACTGGCCGAGATGGGCCTGATCGTCGAAGCCTTCGGGGTCGGCGCCGTTCTGGTCCGCGAAACCCCCGCCCTTCTGGGCGACACCGATGTTCAGGGCCTGATCCGCGACATCGCCGACGACCTGTCCGAACACGGCGCCGCCCTGTCGCTGAAGGAGCGGATGGCAGAGGTCTGCGGCACCATGGCCTGCCACGGCAGCGTCCGCGCCGGTCGCGTCCTCAGCGCCCCCGAAATGAACGCCCTGCTGCGCCAGATGGAGGCTACGCCCCACTCCGGCCAATGCAATCACGGCCGCCCGACCTATGTGGAGCTGAAACTCAACGACCTCGAGAAGCTGTTCGGGCGACGATAGTCTTCTCGTCGCCCTATCGCTTCGCTACTTGAGGGCATGACCTACAGCGTCCTCTTCGTCTGCCTCGGCAATATCTGTCGCTCGCCCCTGGCCGAGGTCGCCTTCCGCGAAGAGGTCCGCCGCCTGAAGCTAGACGTCATCGTCGATTCCGCCGGCACCGGCGATTGGCACGTCGGCTCTCCGCCCGACCTGCGCGCCCAGGCCGTGGCGCGCAAGAACGGCGTCGACATCTCCGCCCTGCGCGGTCGCCAGGTGAAGCCCTCAGACTTCCGCCGCTTCACCCACATCGTGGCGCTGGACGAGGACAACCTCGCCAACCTGCGCCGCCTCGCCCCCGCCGACGCCATGGCCGACCTCAGCCTGCTGCTGGATCACGTCGAGGGCCGCGAGGGCCAGCCGGTGGCCGATCCCTATTTCGGCGACGACGACGGCTTCGATATCACCTGGGCCGAGGTGACCGCCGGCGCGCGCGGTCTGGCCCTGAAGCTGCGCCGCAACGATTGAAACCGGCAGCCGGCCTCGCTATCACTCGCCCCTCACCTGTTGGGACTGTTTATGTCTGAGAATGTGTTCACGGCCTGAGGCCCGGACGCTGAAAACCCGTCCGAGGCCGCTCGTAACGCCCCGCGTCTGAATGATCGACGCCGGGCGCACGCTGACGCCTGTCCCGGACAACCTGAAATGAACATCTCCCGTGCGGAACAACGCACGCTCCACGCCCTGGCCCAGGGCGGTCGCATTCTGCTGGAACGCGACGATCAGGGCCGTATCACCGCCGCCCGCTGCTTCACCCGCGAAGGCTGGGTGTTGGACGGCTGCAATCTCGAGCAATGGCGCAGCCTAAAACGCAAGGGCGTCATCAAGTCGCGAAACGGCGGCTCGTATGTCGTCAATCGCGATGGGCTGGCTCGCCTGCGCAGCCAACTGGACAACCGCGTCTCAGGACGCGGTTTCTGACCTCAAAGGACGCGCGCGACACAGAGGTCGCGTGCGTCCGTCAGGGTTTCAGCGCCGCCGCCATGAAGGCCGTCACCTTGGGCCAGGCGTCCTGACGCGCCGCCGCGTCGGCCTCGGGCGAACCGCCGCTGCGCGGGCTGTCGCGCGGCCCACCGTCGCCGACCAGATCATGCCCCGCCTCGGGATAGATCAGCGCGGTCGTCTCCCGCCCCGCCGATTCACGAGACGCCACGATGGCCCGCGCCGCCGCCGCCGAATCCCACTGGGCGTCCCGCTCGCCCGCAATCAGGATCAGCGGCCCGGCATAGGCCTCCACCGGAATGCGCGCCTCGGCCTCCTTCTGAGGGTGGTCCGCCCGCCCATTGGCGTGGATGGCCCGCAGGTCCGCCTTGCCCGGTCCCGCCAGCAGCCCTTCGACGAATCCGCGATAGGGCATGAAGGGCAGCGGCATTCCGTCGAACGAGAACGAAGAACGCGTGCCCTCGCCCTCCAGCGTCTCCAGACCCCAGCCCTCCCAGACCACGTCTGTGGGCGCATAGGCGACGACCGCGTCGATCCAGTCGTAGCGGCTCGCCGCGATCAGGGCGAACTCCGCCCCCTTGGAGGCGCCAAACAACCCGAACCGCTCGACATCGACGCCCGGCATGCCGCGCAAGGCGTCGCGCAGCTCGGCCAGTTGGTCTACGCGAATGTCGATAAAGCTGCCGGCGATCTCGGGCAGAGCCTTGGGCGGGCCAAACTCGGCCCAGTCCGGCGAATAATAGGGCAGCCCCACCGCCGCATAGCCCATGCCGGCCAGGATCGGGCCGAATCGGTCGCCCGCTTCGGTCCCGCCGTCCGCGCCGTGCAGGATCACCACCACGGGCCGGGAACCTTCGCCCGCCTCGACATAGACCTTGGCATGGGGAAACCCTGGGATCGCCGAAGATGCGACCTGCGCCCACCCGACGTCGGGACCTAGTCCGATAGCCAAGGCCGCGCCAATCAGTGCGCGCCGTGCAATCCGTCTAAACATGACACCCTCCGCGTCCGCCCAAAGACAGACGCCATGGGTATCAGTGTTCGCTTTTCAGGAACAGGACCCGCGCCGCGCCATAGTCGCGCGTGTCCAGACGCTCATACCCCGGCGTGTCGATATCCGGTTCGTCTGAGCCGCGCTCGAACACCACGATGGCGCCGGGCTTCAACCAGCCGCCCGTCAACAGCCCCGCCAGCGTCTGTTCGCCCAGCCCCTTGGCGTAGGGCGGATCGAGGAAAGCGATGTCGAAGGCCTCGCCCACCGAACCCGGACGCTCGCCCAGGTCAATGGCGCTGCGACGATGCACCCGCGCCCGCCCGAACAGGCCATAGGCGTCCATGTTCTCGCGGATTACGCCGCGCGCGCCATCGTCGGTCTCGACAAAGACCGCGAAGGCCGCGCCGCGCGACAGGGCTTCAAAGCCCAACGCGCCCGATCCGGCATAGACATCCATGACCCGCAGATCATAGAGGCTCTCTCCCCAGGACGCGTGTTCCAGCACGTTGAAGATGGCCTGACGCGCCCGATCCGAGGTCGGACGCGTGTTCTGTCCTTCCGGGGCGAGGATGGCTCGACCCTTCAGGCTGCCCGCAACAATCCGCACGGCTTAGCCGCGAGGACCGCCGCGGCCGCCCGAAGGCTTGCCGCCGAAGGGTTTGCCGCCGCCGGGACGCGAGCCGCCCGGCTTGGAGCCGAAGCCGCCGGGCTTGCCGCCCGAACGCGGTGCGCCGTCACGGGGCTTGAAGTCACGCTGCGGACGGTCGCTGGAACCGCCTTCACGCGGCTTAAAGTCGCGTTGCGGACGATCACCGCCCGAACGAGGGGCGCCGTCGCGGGTTGGGAAGTCACGCTTCGGACGGTCGCCGAAACCGCCTTCGCGCGGTTTGGAATCGCGTTGCGGACGATCACCGCCCGAACGGGCGCCGTCGCGGGGTTGGAAGTCGCGCTTTGGACGCTCGCCGAAACCGCCCTTGGCGCCGTCACGGGGGGCGCGACGGTCGTCAATCAGTTGCGGCTCGGAGCGGTTGAAGGGTTTACGCGGACGGTCCGACCATTCGCCGCCCTGGGCGGCCTCCGGCCGCGCGCGTGGCTTGAAGGTCTTGGTGTGCTCGAACCTGGGCGCGGCCTTGGCCCAGCCCTCCTTCTTGGCCGGGCGGTCGCGACGGTCGGCGGCGTTCTCGGTCGCCTCGGTGGCGGCGCGGACGCGGCTCGGCTTTCGCGAAGGGTCCGACATGGCCGAACCCGAACGCCCCGCCACGATGGGCGAGGAGGTGCGACGGCCGGGGATCGGCGCCGGGGTCGAGACGGTGTTGCCGGTCGGCAGGTTCTCGGGCCGGATATGCTCGGCCAGCATTTCGCGGATCACGCGAGGGCCGACTTCCTCGACCGCCCCTACGGGCAAGGTCCCCAGCTGGAACGGGCCATAGGCCAGACGAATGAGTCGGTTCACGGTCAGGCCGATGGACTCCAGAACCTTGCGGACTTCGCGGTTCTTGCCTTCGGTGATCGAGACGCTGATCCACAGGTTGGCCGAGCTGCGCTCGCCGTCCTCTTTTTCCTTGGCCTTGTCGATGGTCGCTTCCATCGGGCCATAGTGGACGCCGTCGACGGTGCAGCCGGTCTTCAGCTTGTCCAGCTCGGCCTGGGTGATGCGCCCGCGGGCGCGGGCCCGGTAATGGCGCACCAGGGCCGTGTCAGGCATTTCCAGCGCCCGGCTCAGTTCGCCGTCGTTGGTCAGCAGCAGCAGACCTTCGGTGTTCATGTCCAGTCGGCCGACCGAGATCACGCGCGGCAGACCGCTGGGCAGGGCGTCGAACACGGTCGGACGGCCCGCCGGGTCGTTGTGGCTGGTCAGCAGACCGGCGGGCTTGTGATAGCGCCAGACGCGGGTCGCCTGGGCCGAGCCCATCGGCTTGCCATTGACGGTGATGACGTCGTCGCGCGTCACCAGGGTCGCGGGCGTGTCCAGGATACGGCCGTTGACCGCCACCTTGCCCAGACCGATCAGACGCTCGACCTCGCGGCGCGAGGCGATGCCCGCGCGGGCCATGGCCTTGGCGATTCGCTCGCTGCGAGCGGGCGTAGCCGATTCCTTGCCTAAGGCAGCGCTTTTCGGGCCGCCCTTGCCGGCGCCCTTCGCAAAAGGCTTGTCGCCGCGATCATCCTTGCGATCGCCGCGTGGCGGGCCTTTGCGGTCTGCGAAGCCGCCCTTGTCGGGGCGCGCGTCGGCGAATTTACGGGGGCCGCGCGGGCCGTCGTCTTGACGGGAGCGGGGCTTCTTGTCGTTGTCTTTGGGATGGCGATCCATGATGAGCGGTTCATGAGCATGGCGCTCGACTTGGCGCAAGCGGCGGCGCAAGCGGGCGAAGTGCCTGTGGGCGCTGTAATTGTCGACGAATCCACCGGCAAAGTGGTTGGTCGTGGGCAGAACGGCCCCATAACAGCCCATGATCCGACGGCTCATGCCGAGATCGTGGCCCTGCGTGATGCTGCGGCAACGTTGCAGAATTATCGCCTGACCGACCTGACACTTTATGTAACGCTGGAGCCCTGCGCCATGTGCGCCGGCGCCATCAGCCACGCCCGCATCGGGCGGGTCGTGTGGGGGGCCGATGATCCCAAGGGCGGAGCCGTCGTCAACGGCGGTCGCTTCTTCGATCAGCCGACCTGCCACTGGCGCCCCGCCGTCGAGGGCGGCGTCATGGCCGAACCCGCCGCCGAGACCCTCCGCGCCTTCTTCCGCGCCCGACGCGGAACGCGCACCGCCACGGTGCGTTGACGGCATAAGCTTGACCTTGGAGGCGCTTCGCTTGCCGCACCTGATCCTTCGCGCCGCCCCTGTTCTCGGCCTGGCCGGACTGCTATCCGCCTGCGGGCCGGAACCGCGCGAAGCCCCCACCGACGGCGAGGCGGTCCGCGAACGCGCCATCGAGGCCCAGACCGCGCGCCGCCGCACCGGCGCCGAGGTTCAGGACCGCGCCCTGAACCGGGTCATCCGCACCGTCTATCTTTGCAACAACAGCGAGCGCCTGTCGGTCGACTTCGACAATCCGCGCCAGATGGCGACAGTCCGCAACTCGTCGGGCGAGGCCGTCGATCTGTTTCAGGAACGCGCCGCAGACGGCATCTGGTATCGCGCCAGCGGCTATGAACTGCGCGGCAAAGGCGTCCAGGCGACCTGGACCGCCGATAACCGCGAGCCGACCGAATGCCGGGCCGTGGACTGACGAAGGTGACCTGTCTTAAGCCGCACCTTCCTCAACCAGGAAGGCGCGCACCGCTTCAGCGTCTACATTCTTGTCGGTGAAGACCTGGCCGACGGCTCGCGCCAGGATCAGCGTCAGACGCCCGCCTTCGGCCTTCTTGTCCCCGGCCATCCGCTCGATCAGGGCCTCGGCGCTGAAGGTCTGATCCACCTCCGTCAGGCGCGAAGGCAGACCCGCCGCCCTGATCCCCGCCTCGGCCTTCCGGGCATCTGCCGCCGAACACAGCCCCTGACGGGCCGAGAACCGAAACGCCATGGCGCAGCCCAGGGCCACCGCCTCGCCGTGGGTCAGGGCGTCTCCAAAGCCCAGCTCAGCCTCCAGCGCGTGCCCGAATGTGTGCCCCAGGTTCAGCAGGGCGCGTCGCCCGGCCTCCCTCTCATCTTCGCCTACGATCTGGGCCTTGATCTCGACCGAGCGGATCACCGCCCGTTCCAGAGCATCGGGATCACCCTCGGCGCCCATTGCCCCCTCGCCGCCCAGCCAGTCAAAGAAGGCGGTGTCGCAGATCAGCCCGTGTTTCAGCACCTCGGCCCAGCCCGACCGCACCTGCCGCAGCGGCAAGGTGGCCAAGGCCTCGATGTCGGCCAGCACCAATCGCGGCTGATGGAAGGCGCCGATCAGGTTCTTGCCGCGCGGCGTGTCGATGGCCGTCTTGCCGCCGACCGAGGAATCCACCTGGGCCAGCAGGGTCGTCGGCGCCTGCACGAAGTCGATGCCGCGCATGAACAGGGCCGCCGTCAGTCCGGCCAGATCGCCGACGACGCCGCCGCCCAGGGCCACGACCAGACTCTTGCGGTCCAAACCCTCGGCCAGCAGCCGGTCCAGCACGGCTTCCAGTTGTTCAAACGACTTGGACGCCTCGCCCGCAGGCACGGTGACGATCCCTGTCGCCAGCCCGGCGCCTTCCAGGGACGCACGCACGGTCTCGCCGTGGATCGCCGCCACCGTCTCATCACTGACGACGAAGGCCTTGGTCGGCTTCAAGGCGGCGATGCGCGCCCCCGCCTCTTTCAGCAATCCGCGCCCGACCACGACCTCATAGGCGGCGAAGCCCTCGCCACCGACCCGGATCGTCGTCGTCATCGCTTGCTCTCCTCGCGGACGTGGCGCCGCAATTCCTTGTAGATCGTCTCGACCGCCTGACCGTGCGAGCCTCCGCCGACATCCACCGTCAGATCGGCCTCGGCATAGATGGGATAGCGGGCCTCGGCCAACTGGCTCAGGGCCTCCAGCGGATCGCGTCCCCGCAACAAGGGCCGGGTGTCGCGACGCTGCACCCGCTCGGCGATCACCTTCAGGTCGGCGCGCATCCAGACGCTGACCGAATGCTGCTTCATCAGGGCCCGCGTCTCGGGGTTCAGCATGGCCCCGCCGCCGGTCGCCAGGACGATGGGCGGGCCTTCCAGCAGGCGGCGCATGATTCGCACCTCGCCCGCCCGGAACTCGGCCTCGCCCCGGCTGGCGAAGATTTCGCTGACGCTCATGCCGGCGGCGGCTTCGATCTCGTGATCGCCGTCGTGGAAAGGCAGGCCCAGTCGCTGCGCCAACCTGCGCCCCACCGTCGATTTACCCACGCCCATCAGCCCCACCAGGGTTATGGTGCGGTCGAGCGCCAGGTTAGGCGACAAGGGCGAGGAATCGGGCGAGGCGTCGGCAGGCATGGTTCCCATATCCTCTACACGACACAGCCGTTCGCTCCACACCTCTGTTGAGGTCGCCGCATGACGCCCCAGGTCGAGGCCTTTCTGGAAATGATGGCGGTCGAGCGCGACGCCTCGCCTCACACCCTGTCCGCCTATGGCCGCGATCTGGCCGACGCCGAGGTCTGGCTGGGCGACGCGGGCGGCCTCATGGGCGCAGACGAAGCGGCGTTGGAGGCCTGGTTCGCTGACCTGTCCCGACGCGGCCTGTCCGCAGCCACCGCCGCGCGCCGCCGGTCCTCGGTGCGCCAGTTCTACCGCTTCGCCCTGGGCGAAGGCTGGAGGAGCGACGACCCGTCCCGCCGTATCGACGCCCCCAAACAGGGCCGCAGCCTGCCCAAGACCCTCAGCCGCGACGAAATCGAGGTCTTGCTGACCGCCGCCGGCGCCGCTGACAGCGCGGCGGGCCTTCGCCTCGTCGCCCTGGTCGAGATGGCCTACGCCTCGGGCCTGCGCGTCTCCGAACTGCTGGGGCTCAAGGTCGAAGCCGTGCGCCGCGATCCCGCCTATCTGATCGTGCGCGGCAAGGGCGGCAAGGAGCGCCTGGCCCCGCTCAACACCGCGGCCCGCGGAGCCATCAAGGCCTGGCTCGACGCCCGCGACGCCGCGCGCCCTCCCAAGGCCCCCGAGAGCGTCTGGCTGTTTCCTTCGCACGGAAAGACCGGCCGCCTGACGCCGCGCCGCTTCGCCCAACTTCTGGATCAGGCCGCCGTCGCGGCCAACATCGACCCGGCCCGCGTCAGCCCCCACGTCCTGCGCCACGCCTTCGCCACCCACCTGCTGGAGGGCGGCGCCGACCTGCGCGTGGTCCAGACCCTGCTGGGCCATGCCGACATCTCGACCACCCAAATCTACACCCACGTCGCCACCGACCGACTGTCCCAGGTCGTCCACTCCAAGCACCCCCTGGCGAAGGACGTCTGAACCCGGCTTGCCCCAGGGCGTTCCCCGCACTAGTTTCCGCCGCTTTCCGTAGCGCCAACCGCGCTTCCTCCTCACGGACGCCTTATGGCCACGCACTACCTCGAATTCGAAAAGCCCATCGCCGAGCTGGAAGCCAAGATCGCGGAGCTGTCGCTGCTCGCGCCGACCAGCGGTTCGTTCGAGACCGAGATCGCCGCCCTGCGCAAGAAGGCTGACGCCCTGCGCGTCAAAACCTACGCCAATCTTGACCCTTGGATGCGCACCCAGGTGGCGCGCCACCCGCAGCGCCCGCACTTCGTCGACTACATCGACGGTCTGTTCACTGATTTCGTGGAGCTTCACGGCGACCGCCAGTACGGCGACGATCAGGCGATCATCGGCGGTCTGGCTCGCTTCCGGGGCCAGTCGGTCGTGGTCATGGGCCATGAAAAGGGCCACGACACCCAGACGCGCATCACCCACAACTTCGGCATGGCCCGCCCCGAGGGCTATCGCAAGGCCGTCCGCCTGATGGACATGGCCGAGCAGTTCGGCTTGCCCGTCCTGACCTTCGTCGACACCGCCGGCGCCTATCCGGGCCTGGGCGCCGAGGAACGAGGTCAGGCCGAGGCCATCGCCCGTTCGACCGAACGCGGCCTGACCCTGGGCGTGCCCTCCATCGCCACGGTGACGGGCGAAGGCGGATCGGGCGGCGCCATCGCCATCGCCGCCGCCAGCCGCGTGCTGATGCTGGAACACTCCATCTATTCGGTCATCTCGCCCGAGGGCGCGGCCGGCATCCTGTGGCGCGACGGCAAGCGCGCCAAGGACGCCGCCATGGCCATGAAGATCACCGCCCCTGACCTGATCGCGATGAAGATCGTCGATCGCGTCATCCCGGAACCCCTGGGCGGCGCCCACACCGCCCGCGAAACGGCCATTCAATCGGTCGGCGACGTGCTGGAGGACGAACTGAAGACGCTGTCGACGCTGTCGGCGGACCAAATCCGCAAGGCCCGCGCCGATCGCTTCTACGCCATCGGTCGCGCCGGCTGATCCTCTGCATTGCATGACGGCCCCGCGCCGTCGAAGCTGACGCCATGCGATTCGCGCCTGCCTTCCCCACCCTGCGACGGCCCCTGTCATGCGCGGCATGAACGGGGTCGGCGAATCCCTGCGCGAAAGCGCGGTGTTCAACTTCGCAGGCGCGGTGACGATGGTCATCGACGATTCCCCGTTCGCGCTGGAACTGACGACCCAGGCTATTCTCGGCTTCGGCATCAAGGTGCGTCACGCCTGCAGCAGCGCCGCCGAAGCCATCGCTGTCCTGCGTGACCACCCCGTCGATCTGATCCTGGTCGATTGCGAGATGCCGGGCATGAGCGGCTATGAGTTCGTGCGCTGGCTGCGCCGCTCGGGCCTGGAACCCAACGCTTTCGCGCCCGTCATCATGACCGCGGCCCACGTCCGGCGTTCAAAGGTGTCGGAGGCGCGCGACTGCGGCGCCAACTTCCTGATCACCAAGCCGTTCAGCGCCGGCGTCCTGCTGGAGCGCATTGTCTGGGTCGCCCGCGACGCTCGCCCCTTCCTCGAAGTCGGCGATTATTTTGGCCCTGATCGCCGCTTCCGCGAGGAACCGTGGAGCGGGCTTGAGCGTCGTTCAGGTGAAATCCGCAAGGCTGAATTTGAAGCCCAACGAAAAGCGTCGATCGAGCTATGACCGTTATCACGCACAACCGCCGCCGTTCTCGCCTGTCGACCCTGATCGACCAGCCGGGCGGCGTCAGCGCCGGCGTCGCTCTCACCCAGGCCAAGGCCAATCTGGCGGAGTTGGCGGAACGCAGCCGGGCGGTCATCGAAGCGCAGGTCGCCGCCCTCGCGGCCTTGCAGCCCGCCTCCACCCCGGAAGAGGCCTCACGCCTTCTGGATCAAGCCTACGATCATTCCAGCGCCCTGATCGACGCCGCGGGCCCGTTTGAACTCAAGGATCTGTGCGCGGCGGCCGCCAACCTGTGTGACCTGATCGACGCCGCCCCCGAAGACAAACCCTTCGACTGGCGCATCGTCACCGTCCACGCCCAGGCCCTGCGCTTGCTGCTGACGCTGCCGGCCGAAGCCGCCGAGGCCCGCACCCAGGTCCTGGCCAGCCTCAAGGACGTGCTCAAGGCCAAGGCGCCTGGCGGGGCTCAATCCGACGATTAGCTCTGGCTCTTGGCGCCCCGCGTCTGCTTGCGCCACAGACTGGCGTATTCGCCCCCCTGACGCGCCACAAGTTCATGATGGGCGCCGCGCTCGACGATGCGCCCGGCCTTCAGCACCAAAATCTGTTCAGCGTCAGCCACGGTCGACAAGCGGTGCGCCACGACCAGAGTGGTGCGGCCTGCCCGCGCCTTCCTCAGGGTCTTCTGGATCGCCGCCTCGGTGCGGCTGTCCAGGGCGCTGGTCGCCTCGTCCAGGATCAGGATGCAGGGGTCGGCCAGCAAGGCGCGGGCTATGCCCACCCGCTGACGCTCACCGCCTGACAGCTTCAGCCCGCGTTCCCCTACCCGCGTCTCCATCCCCTCGGGCAGGTTGCGGATGAAGTCGGCCAGTTCCGCCGCTTCCGCTGCGGCCCAGATGGCGTCGTCGTCCGCGTCCGGTCGGGCGAAGGCGATGTTGGCGCGGATGCTGTCGTTGAACAGAGCCACGTCCTGCGGCACCAAAGCCACCGCCGCCCGTAGTGAGGTTTGAGTGACAGCCCGGGCGTCCAGCCCGTCTATCAGCACCCGGCCCTCCTGAGGGTCCAGCAGACGCAGGGCCAGCTTGACGATCGTGGACTTGCCCGCCCCCGAAGGCCCGACCAGCGCCGTCGTCGTTCCCGCCGGCGTGACGAAGCTCACGTCGTCCAGACCCGCCGCCCTGGCGTCATGCCGAAAGCCGACATGGTCGAACACGATCTCTGCCCCGCACCCGCCGGTCGGACGCGGCAAGGCCACGGCGTCAGGCGCATCGGCCACCTGCGGCGCCTGACGCGTCACCTTCAGCATCTCCTCCATGTCGATGAAGGACTGACGGATTTCCCGATAGGCGAAGCCCAGTATGTTCAGCGGGGCGTAAAGCGAAATCATGATCAGCACCGCCGCCGTCACGTCGCCCGGCCCCATCCGCCCCGCCGCCGCCTCGAACCCGGCCATGACGGCCATGATCCCCAGGCCGATGTTCATGATCAGGCCCTGGATCATATTCAGGGCCGCCAACGACGTATTGGCCTTCAGCGCCGCGTCCACATAGGTCGACAGCGACTGGTCATAGGCCTCCGCCGCGCGCGTCTCGGCGCCGAACGACTTGACCGTCTCATAGTTCAGCAGGGCGTCGACTGACAGGCCCGCCGCCTCGCTGTCGGCGGCGTTCATCGCGCGGCGATGCTCCAGCCGCCAGTTGGCCATGGAGAAGGTCGCGGTCCCATAGACCAGCACCACCCCCACCGCGACCGCGCCGAACCGCCAGTCGTACCGGGCGCCCAGCACCGCCGCCGCGAGCACCAGCTCAATCGCCGTCGGACCCAGGTTGAACACCAGAATCCGCAGCAGGAAGTCCACGGCGCGCGAGCCGCGATCCATGGTCCGCGACAGGGCGCCCGACCGCTTGGTCTGGTGGAAGTCCAGCGACAGGCTCAGGGCGTGAGCAAAGGTCTCGGCCGCCGTCTTGCGCTGAGCCGCCGCCCGCACCGGCGCGAACACCACGTCTGACAGCTGCGGCGTCGCCGCCGACAGGAAGCGCACCACGGCCCAGCCCACGGCGAAGGCGGCAAAGCCCCAGCCAACCGCCGCCGCTGCGCCCTGCCCCGCCGCCAGATGGTTGACCGCCGCGCCCAGGATCAGGGGCGCCAGCACCCCCAGACCCTTGCCCGCCAGGGTCAGGGCGACGGCCCCGGTGATGCGCAGACGCAGTTGCGGCGCGCCCGAACGCCCCACCACACGCAGCAGATCGCCCAAGGCCTGCAAGGTCGGAGGCGCTTCCTGCTTCAACTCGCCCTGCCCGGCGGCCAGGGCCTTGACCGTGGAGTCGCCGCGTCGGCCGGATCGTTCACCGCGCATGGTCATGCTCCAGCATATGGGCCGCGCCTGGCCGGAGCGAACGCGACATTCAGTTCAGGCTCGCGATGGCTTCGAGCAGTTCGTCCACCGCGCCTTCGGTCGTCGCCCAGGAACAGACGAACCGCACCGACCCGTCGTCGAACTGATAACAGGCCCAGCCCAGGGCGTTCAGGCGCTGATGCGCCTCGTCCGGCATCCGCACAAAGACGGCGTTGGACTCGACCGGGTGCGCCAGGACGAAGGGCGACCGCTCTTCGATGCCGTCGGCCAGACGCTGGGCCATCAGGTTGGCGTGGGCCGCGCCGGTCTCCCAGGCGTTCGATTCCAGCAGCCCCAGGATCGGACCCGCCAGGAACCGCGCCTTGGACGCGGTCTGCCCGGCCTGCTTCAGCCGGTTGTCGATGCGCCGCGTCAGGCTCTTGTTGAAGATGACCAGGGCCTCGGCGCAGTTGGCCCCCGCCTTGGCCCCGCCGAACACCAGAACATCGACGCCCAGACGCGGAATGTCCTTCAGGTCAAATCCCGCCGCCGCCGCATTGGCCAGCCGCGCCCCGTCCATGTGGACGCCCAGACCCGCCTGCTTGGCCGGCTCGATCAGGTGGCGCAGTTCCTCCTCGGAATAGACGGCGCCGTATTCCGTCGCCTGGGTGACGCTCAGCGCCGCCGCCGGCTGGCGATGCCCCACGACCGGCTCGTCCAGCGCCGCACGCAGTGCCATGGCGTCGATCTTGCCCGAATAGCCCGGCAGGCCGATCAGGCCCACGCCCTGACCAAAGAAGCCGGGCGCGCCCGTCTCATCCGTGCAGATGTGGGCCGCGTGATGCGTCAGCACCGCCTCATAGGGCTGGGCCAGCATGGAGACGGCGATGGCGTTGGCCGCCGTGCCGCTGAAGACGAAGCGCACCTCGGCGTCGGCGTCCAGCCGCTGACGGATCTGGTCGGCGGCCCGCGCCGTGATCTCGTCCGCGCCATAGGCCCGCAAGAACCCGCCGTTGGCGGCGACCAGGCCGTTCAGGGCGTCCGGCGCCATGCCGGCCGTATTGTCCGATCCGAAATCGTAACGCACGGGTCAGTCTTCCTGTTCTGCCGGCGCCATGACGACGCGGGCGAATTGGGCGTCCTTGGCCGGCACCTCGACCTGATGCGGGAAGGGTATCTCGATTCCGGCGGCGTCCAGCGCTTCCTTGCCCCCCTGCATCAGGTCGGCCTGGCCTTGCCACCAGTCGCCGACGTTGACCCAGGCGTGGAGCGTGATCTCCACCGCGCTGTCCAGCAGGGCCGTCACCCCGGTCCAGGGCGTCGGGTCTTTCAGCACCTTGGCATGGGCCACGGCTACGCCGGCCAGCACGTCGCAGGCGTCTTTCAGATTCTCACCGTACCCGACGGTGAACTTGATCTCGATCCGACGCGTCCGTTGGCCCGTCAGGTTGATGATGACGTCGCTCAGGACCTTGGAGTTGGGGATGACGATCTTGTGGTTGTTGGCGTTCGACAGCTGGGTCGTGAACAGGTCCAGCTTCTGCACCGTGCCCGAGGCCCCGCCGACGTCGATAACCTCGCCGACGCGATAGGGCCGCAGCATCAGCAGCATGACCCCCGCCGCCACGTTCGACAGCGTGCCCTGTAAGGCCAGACCGACCGCCAGCGAGGCGGCGCCCAGAACCGCGATGATCGAGGTCGTCTGCACGCCCAGGCGTTGCAGCACGGCGATCAGGCCGATGATGATGACGACCACCCGCACGACCTGGGCGGCGAAGCTCAGCACCGTCTGATCGTGGCGGAAGGCCCGCAACCGCCCCAGCACCCGCCGCGTAACCCCCGAGGCCCAGCGGGCGATGAACAGGGTGGCGGCGAAGATCAGCGCCGCAATCGTCAGGTTGATCGCCAGATCGCCGGCCATGTCCGCCAGCTTGGCCAGGATGGCGGCGTCGAGCGTCAGGCGCTTCTCACCAACGACAGCGGCCTGAGTCAGGGTTTCATGCAGAGAAGACATGGCTTGGGTCTAGCGCCTGCACCCGCGAATGGAAGCCCTGGCCCACACGCAATTCCATCAAAGCCCTCTATCTGACTCTAGGGCTCCAAGCGCTGACCACGACCTGAGCCGGCATCAGGCGGCGACCGCCGGCTCCTCGGTCGCTTCATTCAGTTGCCGCAACGCCGCACGGCCACCCGGCACCTGAGCCATCAGTCCAGCCAGACTGCGGAAATCAATCGGCTTGTTGAGATAGGCGTCCGCCCCTGCGGCCAGTCCCGCTTCATGATCCTCGACGCGAGCCGATGCCGACAGCACGACGATGGGCGTGTCCACGTTCACGCCGCCGCCCTCGCGAATCAGCTGCGTCGCCGTCAACCCGTCCATGACCGGCATGTTCACGTCCATGATGATGAGGTCGAACCTCTGGCTCTTCGCTAGTTGCACCGCAAGTTGACCGTTCTCCGCCGTACTGGTGCGATGCCCGGTCGATCCCATCCAGGCCTCGAGGATCATGCGATTGACCGGATGATCCTCGACCACCAGCACGTCCATGTGATCGCCGCCGTCGATGTCGGCGTCGATCGGCTCGACCGCTTCCGCGTGGCTCCACTCTACGACCTCACCCTCGATGGACAGGATGAAGGTCGACCCCTCGCCCAGGCGCGAGCTCACGCTGATGTCGCCCCCCATGATATGGGCCATACGCCGGGCGATCGTCAGGCCCAGGCCCGTTCCGCCGAACCGGCGCGTCGATGAGTTGTCGACCTGGGTGAACGGCTGGAACAGACGCTCCAGATCCTCGCGCGAAATGCCCGAACCGCTGTCCGTAACCGAAAACTCGAATCCGACCCGTCGATCGGAGATCCGGCGACCGCGCACGGTGTAGCGGATTTCGCCCTGATCCGTGAACTTGACGGCGTTTGACAATAAATTTTGCACGACCTGACAGACTCGCAGCGGATCGCCGCGCACCACCGCCGGCATTTCCCCCTCGAACGTCGATATCAGCTTCAGTCCCTTGGCCTCGGCCTGCGCCTCGAACGGCCCGGTAATCCGACGATGCAGATCGTCGACCTGAACATCCACGACGTCGAAGCTCATCTTGCCCGCCTCGATCTTGGTCATGTCGAGGATGTCGTTCAACAGACTCAGCAGATTGTCGCCCGAGTTGCGGATGATCGAGAGATATTCGCGCTGCGTCCCCTCCAGCCGTGTGGCGCTCAGCAATTGGGCGGCGCCCAGCACCCCGTTCATCGGCGTGCGCAACTCGTGCGAGATGACACCCAGGAAACTGGACTTGGCTTCATTGGCCGCATCCGCCTTGTCCCGCGCCGCCTCCAGTTCCTCGATCAAGTGAGCCTGATGCTCCTGGAAGGCGCGAATGCGGTCTTCGCGCAGCACTGTCATCGTCACCAGAACGAACAGGCTGGCCGCCGTGAACGGCACCAGAGCGACGAAAGGCCAGAACAACGGCCCGCCGGCCAGGCTGACCGCGATGACCGCGGCCACCAGACCATAGGGCGAAGAAATCATGATCGCCTGACGTGGCGAACTGCGAAGTTGAGCGAAGACCAGGACATAGCCTGACACCAGCAGAGCGATGGCCAACTCGTGGCCGAAGGCGGCCGGCGAGAACCAGGCCATGAGCGGCGCCACGGCCCAGACCGCCGTGGTGACGGTCGCCACCGCAGGGAAGACCATGCCCCAGCCCGCGCCGGCGCGCTGACTGACGCGCTTTTCGACCTCGCCGCGCAGGGCGCCGGCGGCCAGGGTGGCGGCGAACCAGGTCAGCCCGGAAACCAGCCCCACCGTCGCGATGACGCCGACAGCCCAGCTGACGATGATCAGATAGCGCAGATAGTGGGTTTGCAGGATCGCGGTCAGCGCCTGTGCGGCCTCGCCGGGCGCTTGTCCGTCCAGCCCCTTGATCCCGTCGCCCACCATTCGCACGCCCCCGCCATTGCAAATAAGTCCGGAGCGGACGCTAGGTTGAAGGTTCTAAGACGAGGTGAATACGTTTTTTTACGTATCGAAATTATACGGGATCAAGCGCCTGCGGCCTCTGACACGGTCATGGCGCGCACCGCCAGGGCGTGAACGGGACCGGCCAGTTCGTCCTTCAGGACGGCGTTGATCGCCCTTTGACGCGCTACGCGCCCCTGCCCTTCAAAGTCATCCGACACGATCATCAGCTGGAAATGGCTTTCGCCCCCCTCTCTGGCGTCCATGCCGCCCTCATGATGGTGGCCGGCGTGCTTCCAGCTGTCGTCTTCCAGCTCGATCCGATGAGGCGCGAAGGCCGCGGTCAATTTTTCGCGGATAAGTGTTGCAATCGGGCCGTCTGACATGGGTCGTTCCTTGAAGCTGTCCAAATCGAGCTTACACTGACGGCGATGTCCGCGTCCTTTGAATACAAACCCCGCTTCACCGACATTCGCGTGAAGCCGCCCAAGCCCGACGAGGAAAAGGCCGAGGCCGACGTCCTGCATCGAAAAAAGGGCGAGAAGGCGTGCGAATGGCCGGACTGCACCCGCCCCGCGACCGCCAAGGCTCCGAAGTCGCGCGAGCAACTCGCCGATTTCTACGAGTTCTGCCAGGCGCATGCGGGCCAGTACAACAAGAACTGGAACTTCTACGCGGGCATGAGCGAAGGCCAGATCCGCGCCGCCCAGGAAAACGAGGCCATGACCGGCGGCCGCCCGACCTGGGAGATGAAGGCCGGCAAGAACACGCGGGAAGCGGCGGCGGCCGCCGCCAAGATGGGCGGGGCGACCACGGACGGCGCCGGATCGTGGCGCGACAGCTACGGCCTGTTCGGGCGTCGCACCCAGGAACAGGCGGGCCCCGCCGCCGCCGAGGTTCATCGCATCGGCAAGATCGAGGCCGGCGCCCTGGCCGACCTGGGCCTCAAGCCCGGCGCGGACAAGGCGGCCATCAAGGCCCGCTATCATGAGATGCTGAAACGCTTCCACCCGGACACCAACGGGGGCGATCGCGGCGCTGAAACCAAGCTTCAAGCCGTCATCAAGGCCTGGAAAGTCTTGAAGAAAGCCGGGCACGCCTGAGGGTTCGCAACAGCCGGCCCGCCTGCGGCGGTCCGTCGATGCGCATGACACTCTCACCCGCCCCGTCCCAAATTTCGGCAAAGGCGCTGCCGACTTCGTCCAGCATCACGCGTCGCGTTTCGCTGACCGCCTCCGGCCAACTATCCGCGTCCAGAGCGAACATTTGGGGCGTGCATTCAGGCGCGTCGTAAACATAGCAGAAGTACTGCACGTTCGTAGGCATGGCCTCTTCCCCGACGGAAGTTGTGAGCAAATTGTTAACACCGTCTTGCGGATTACCCGAATCACAGAACCGTTGTTTCTGAACGACTGCCCCCCATATCCGAATCCTTCGATCCCCAAAGGAGTCGCCTCATGGAAGTCCTCTACCGCGCCCACGCCACAGCCTCGGGAGGCGGCCGCGACGAAGGCCGCTCCGCCACCGACGACGGCAAGATCGACGTCCGCTTGTCCGTCCCGACCGAAATGGGCGGCAAGGGCGGCGACGGGACCAATCCCGAACAGCTCTTCGCCACCGGCTACGCCGCCTGCTACCTGGGCGCCCTGCGACTGGTTTCCGGCAAGGCCGGCACCCCGGTCGGCCCGGACACGAAAGTCACCGCCGGCGTCGGCTTCGGCAAGAACACGCGCGGCGAGGGCTTCAACCTCGACGTCTCGCTCAAGATCACCGACCACGGCCTCGATCAGGCGGTCATCGACGACCTGATCCAGAAGGCGCATCAGGTCTGCCCCTACTCCAACGCCACGCGCGGCAACGTCGATGTGACCCTGTCGGCGGAATAACCGCTCAGTTTCCTCGCGCGCGTGTTGAGCCGCGCGCGCGGGGGCACTAGATGGGTGCCATGACCTCTCCCCTCGACGCCTCGCCCGATCCCCTGGTCACGCTGGAACCGCACCGCAAGGTGACGGTGAGGGAGGCGTTCGGCGTCGATTCCGACATGATCGTGCCCGCCTTCGACACGCGCGACAGCCACGTCCCAGAGATCGACTCGTCCTATCGTTTCGATCCGCAGACCACCCTGGCCATCTGCGCCGGCTTCGCCTTTGACCGCCGCGTCATGGTTCAGGGCTATCACGGCACCGGCAAGTCGACCCATATCGAACAGGTCGCCGCCCGCCTGAACTGGCCCCTGGTCCGCGTGAACCTGGACAGCCACATCAGCCGCATCGACCTGATCGGCAAGGACGCCATCGTCCTGAAGGACGGCAAGCAGATCACCGAGTTCCGCGAGGGCATCCTGCCCTGGTCGCTGCAACGCCCGGTCGCCCTGGTCTTCGACGAATACGACGCGGGCCGTCCCGACGTCATGTTCGTGATCCAGCGCGTGCTGGAGGCGCAAGGCCGCCTGACCCTGCTCGACCAGAACCGCGTCATTCGTCCGAACCGCTGGTTCCGCCTGTTCTCGACCACAAACACCATCGGTCTGGGCGACACCTCGGGCCTCTATCACGGCACCCAGCAGATCAACCAGGGTCAGATGGACCGCTGGAACATCGTCACGACGCTCAACTACCTCGACCACGACGTCGAAGCCGAGATCGTCGCCGCCAAGATCCCCGAGTGGAACGATACCGAGGGCAAGCGCCGCATCGCCGCCATGGTCCGCGTCGCCGACATGACCCGCAACGCCTTCATGAACGGCGACATCTCCACCGTCATGTCGCCCCGCACGGTCATCACCTGGGCCCAGAACGCCATCATCTTCGGCGGCGACCTGGCCCTCAGCTTCCGCCTGACCTTCCTGAACAAGTGCGACGAACTGGAACGCCCCACCATCGCCGAGTTCTACCAGCGCGCCTTCGGCGAGGACCTGCCCGAAGCGGCCACGCGGGTGAAGGTGGGCTAAGCGCCCACCGATCCCAAAAGACGATAAACTGGCCAATATCCAACGTCTGGGCAGTACGTTTTTAATAAGTAGGCTGAGCGGATCGCGCTTTGAGGCTCAAGCACCAACGCCGAGCACATCTCGGTCAATCGCGCTGACGTCAGCCACGGCTCATCCGTGTGGAGAAGCAACACGTCAATGCATTGCCCGCGCTGGTCGGCGTGAACTGCTTTCTTCTTGATTGCCTCGATCACGCGCCCCTTGAAATGGTCGTTCGTCCACCAAGTTTCATCGACAGTCAGCTTGGCATTATATGCTCGTCTCACGATGCCTTCAGAGTGAAGCAGTTCCGTCAGTTCAACAGATAGATTCGCTTCGTTGATGCGAACGAAAAAATCGGGAAATGCGTTGTCTGGCCCACGCTCTACGGCCTGAAAGACGACACCGAAGGCTGCATGCATCGAGCCTTGCCACTCCTGCATGATGGCACGCTCGATGATCGCTTTGTCCTCAGCACTTTTACGAGCGAACACAGATGCATGGCCCCGGCCAACCCTCACTGATACCCATCGATTCAAGGGGCCCATTTCCTTCATCGCCTACCCTTTCAGCAACCGATCCCGCGCCGCATTGACCCGCGCCGCCAGCCCCTCCGTCCCGCCCTGATCAGGATGCGCCCGCGTCATCAGTCGCCGCCAGGCGGCCTGCACAGCCTCAGACGTCGCGTCGGCGGACACGCCCAGAATGGCCCGCGCCTCAGCTTCCGTCAGCCGCTCGGCTGCCGGCGCACGCGGTGGCACGGTCCGAACCCGCGACTGCACCGCCAGCCATAGCCCCGCTCCGGCCAGTCCGATCGTCGCCAGCCAGACCCCGCGCGACGCAGCCAGAACCGCCCCCGCGAACAGGGCTGTGCTGAGGATGGTCGCAGAGATGCGCCAGTGCCCCCGTCCCGCACGCTCGGTCTGCCGTCCCAGACGGGCCAGCGCCCAGACCGCCACGGCGGCCAGCGCCAGCCAGATCAGGCCCATGCGACGATCAGGCCGCGGCCGCGTCCAGCGGGGCCAGCGAACCGCCCTGGGCGTCGTCCAGACCCAGGGACTGCATCAGATTGCGCAGTTCCTGACGCGCCGCCACGTGGGCCAGGGACACCGACACCGGACGGATGTCGTTCGACAGGTCGGCTACCGTCAGGCCGAAGGGGAACAGCTCGCGATAGATGACCCGGTCGCGCAGCCCCGGCCCGACGCGGAAGCCGACGCGCTTGGCCAGCTTCATCATCTTCTCTTCCAGGCGCCGGCGGTTGCGCGCCTCGGCCACGGCCAGACGATTGGTGACGACGACCCAGTCGATCGTCACCTGACGCCCCTCGGTGATGGCGCGATGCTTGCGCGCCTCCCAGACGCTCTCGGAATAGATGGAGGGCTTTTTCAGATCCAGCGTCACCGGATCGACCTCGCCCAGCAGGTCGAAGTCGACAAAGCTGTCGTTCATCGGCGTGACGATCTGGTCGGCGCGGCCATGCGCGGCGCGCGACAGGGCCGTATCGCCGCCGGGCGTGTCGATCAGGATGATGTCCGCCACGCCTTGCGCCTCGGCATAGGCGGCGTCAAAGCGCGCCAACTGCTCGGCCTCGTCGGCCTTGGCCAGGGCCTTGCCGTCGCCCATGTCCGGCACGATCGGCATGGGCAGGGGCTGTTCGTTGGCCGCCGTCCACGCCCCACGGTTGGAGAAGAAGCGCTCCATCGACCGCTGACGCAGGTCCAGATCGATGATGGCGACCTTCTTGCCCGCGTGCAGCAGGCCGGTGACGATGTGAATGGCCAGGGTGGACTTGCCCGCCCCGCCCTTTTCATTGCCGATGACGATGACCTGAGGCTGCGCCATGATGAGTCCCGATGTTTCGACGGTCGCGACTCAACCGTTCGCAGCCCGCCCCTGGCCCCCTAGATCGGGCCAAGGACGCCAGTCGTCAACGAAACCTTAAGCCGCGCCTGTGGACGACGCCGCCTCTGCGGCCCGGACGCACCAGGGATCCGACGCCGCCGCGCGTTCGCACAGCGCCTTGGCCTGGGCCGATCCGGCCCGGACCTTCAGCCGAACCAGGCGCTGCCCCTTGACCTCGACCGGCTCGAACACCGGGCTCAGGCCGTGGCTGCCCTGCCCCAGACGCTCCCACGCCGCCTGGGCCGAGGCCTGGCTGGCATAGGCGCCCAGCTGGATCAGCACGGCGGGGGCGGCGACGGCGACCGCGACCGGCCGTGGCGACTTAGATGTCTGCTGTTGCTGCGCCGCCTGCACGGCGGGCGGCGCTTCAGGATCAATGAACACCGGCGGCAGGGCCGGCAGGACAGCCGCCGCCTTGCTCGTCAGCCCGTCGCGGGCGTCCCACAGCTGATGCGGGGTCAGAAGCTCGACCTTCAGCGGAAGCCGCGCCGGCTCATCGTCCTTGCGCGAAGCGGCTGCTGCCCTCACTGGCTCAGCCTGGTTTGTCAGAGGAATCGCCGCGATCTGGTCCGCCACGCCCTCGAAACGGTGGGGATCGGCCTCCGCCATGCCGCAGCCGGACAGCAGCGCCGCCAGGGCGCCGACCGATCCGAACCGCAGGATGACGGAAGCGTTCATGCCGCCACAGTGGACGCCGCTCTTTGAGACAGGGTTGAGGAACAGGCTTAACGCCCGTTCACACCTTCCCTTCTATGGCGATCAGCCGATGGCGCCGACGCAGCCTTCCACGTCGCCCGGCGCCACGTCGGCGTCGGTCAGGGCCAGGGTCCAGCCGTGGTTGGTGTTCAGGCCCCAGCGCCGCGCGCCCGAGCCGTCGCCGGCGTCGCCGCCGACCGTCACCACCACCCGGCGGCCCGTCGGCAGAGCCGGCGGATCGATCTTGCCCACGGCCAGCGAGGTCGGGGTTTCGCCGCCGTAGCCGTCGAAGACGCTCAGCATCGACCATTCGCGACGCAGGCCCATCCACCAGGCGTCATCGGTATTAATCGACAGCACGGCCACGCCATGCCCCTCGGCGGCGTGCGCCAGCGCGGCCTGCGGGTCGCGGACCAGCTTGATGTCGGCGGCGGCGCCGAAACGCAGACGGGCGCCGTCCACAGCCTTGGCCGGGTCGATGGGGGCCCAGACATGGACCTGCAGCCGACCCTGACGGGCCAGGCCCCAGCCGACGATCTCGCGCCACAGGTGCTCGACCGCCTCGCGGTTTTCAGGCTCGCACTGCTTCAGGACGCGAGCCTGAACGGCCTGTTCGCGGTCGGGACGCAGCTTGGTGTGCGGGCCCGTCGGCGCATCCTTGGCCTTGCCCACTTGGGCGGCGACGGCCAGACGGCGCTCGAACAGTTCAAGGATCTGGTCGTCCAGGCTGTCGATCTCGGCGCGCAGAGCGGCCAGCGCCTTCTGCTCGGGGCTCAGCTCGACGTATTCAGCGGGCCAGACTTGCTGGATATTAGAATTGGGCATGGGATTGGGCTTTCGGCATTCGAATTTCGATGGGGGTGATGCGTGTGATCGCGTCGCCGCTCTGCGTCAGAGCGGTCGCCGGTGAGACAGTCAGAGTTTGGAAAAACTCGACGCCTCAGCCGGCGTATCGAAAGCCGTAATAGCCGTAGCCAAAATAAAAGCCGGCCACCGCGCGCGTGGTGGTTTCAAGGGTCAGTTGTGCGCGCAGCGAGGACATGAATCCGGTCCGGTTTCAGGATCAGGGTCGATCCGATCCCTTCTTAAGCGCGCAAACTCTATGCGCGGTCAAGCCCCAAGCGCACTGAGGAGGACAAATCGCGTCCGATTGTCGCTGAAATCCTGCAAATCGTTGCGCAGAACCGACAGGCCATAAACCTCGGCGGCGCGTGCAGGCGCGACCGCCGCGCGGGTCAGATCGCCGGCTTCGGCCACCGCAGCGGCGGCGCCGCCCGTGTCGAAAACCTCGACCGAGGCGATCTTAAGTTCCCCCAGCGCCTTGGAGCATTGCTGCAAGGCCACGGGATGGCTCTCGGCCGTCCTGATGTCCGACAGCCGCGCTTCGGGCAGACCCAGCAGGGCCAGCCGGATCGGCCGCCAGGCCTCGCTGACCACGACCAATCCCGCCTCGCGCACCAGACTGGCGGCGGGCTCGACCACGCCGATGGTCGAGTTTTCGACCGGGATCAGCGCGAACTGGCAGTCGCCGGACAACAGGGCCTCTATCGCTCCCTGGAAGGTCTCGAACCCGACCGCCTCGTCCCACGGGCGCAGGTCGAGGCAGGCTTCATGGCTGAAGGCGCCGGGCGCGCCCTGATAGGCGACGCAGCCCGAGCCTTCGTTTTCGACCGCCGAGGTCACGCGGCCTCGGCGCGGGCCTGACGCCCGGCCTTGAGACGTTCCGCCACCAGGAAGGCCAGCTCCAGCGCCTGATCCGCATTCAGACGCGGATCGCAGTGGGTGTGATAGCGGCTCGACAGTTCATCCTCGGTCACAGGCTGGGCGCCGCCGATGCACTCGGTGACGTTCTGGCCGGTCATCTCCAGGTGAACGCCGCCGGGGTGAACGCCCTCGGCCTCCGCCACGTCGATGAAGGTGCGGACCTCGCCCATGACGCGGTCGAACGGCCGGGTCTTGTAGCCGTTGGCGGCCTTCAGCGTATTGCCGTGCATCGGGTCGATCGACCAGATGACGCGCTTGCCCTCGGCCTTCACCGCCCGCATCAGGGCCGGCAGACGGTCGCCGACCTTGTCGTGGCCGAAACGGCCGATGAGGGTCAGACGGCCCGGAATATTGTTCGGATTCAAGGCGTCGATCAGCGGCAGGATGTCTTCCGCCGTCATGGTCGGTCCGCACTTGACGCCGATGGGGTTCGAGATGCCGCGCATGAACTCAATGTGCGCCCCGTCCAGCTGACGGGTGCGCTCGCCGATCCACAGCATGTGGGCCGAGGTGTCGAACCATTCGCCCGACGAACCTTCCAGGCGCGTCAGGGCGCTCTCGACGTTCAGCAGCAAGGCTTCGTGGCTGGTGAAGACCTCGACGCGCGACAGGTCGGGATGCGTCTCGGGCGTGACGCCGACCGCCTCCATGAAGGCCAGGGCCTCGGTGATCTTGTCGGCCAGCTCGCGATAGGCCACGCCCGCGCCATTGTCGGCGAAGCCCAGGGTCCAGCGATGGATGTTGTACAGGTCTGCATAGCCCCCGCCCGCAAAGGCGCGCAGCAAGTTCAGCGTCGAGGCCGACTGGTTATAGGCCTTCAGCAGGCGCTGCGGATCGGGCACGCGCTCTTCAGCGGTGAAGCCCATGCCGTTGATGATGTCGCCGCGATAGGACGGCAGTTCGACGCCGCCGATCTCTTCCAGCGGCGACGAGCGCGGCTTGGCGAACTGACCGGCGATGCGGCCGACCTTCACCACCGGCTTGCGCCCGGCGAAGGTCAGGACCACCGCCATCTGCAGGATCAGGCGGAAGGTGTCGCGGATGTTGTCGGTCGAGAACTCCTTGAAGCTCTCGGCGCAGTCGCCGCCCTGAAGCAGGAAGGCGTTCCCCGCCTCCACCTGCGCGAGATGCTGGGTCAGTTTGCGGGCCTCGCCGGCAAACACCAGGGGCGGCATGGCCCGCAGCTCGTCTTCGACACGGGCCAGTTCGGCCATGTCAGGATAGTCCGTCGGCATATGCACGACGGGCTTGTTTCTCCAGGATTCAGGGGTCCAGCGCTTACTCATGCCGCCTAGATAGCCCTACAGGCGTTCCGGAACAACAAATGTTGCGCCGCAGCGACCTTTTCAGAGCGGCGACCAGGCCTCGCCGGCGGGCAGAGGCGCAAACAGCGCGTCCAGCGTCGCGTCGCTGACGCCCGACAAGTCGGCCGGCGACCACTGCGGTGCATTATCCTTGTCGATGATGACGGCGCGCACGCCTTCCTGGAAGTCGTGCGTACGCACCACCCGGCCGCCCAAGGCATATTCCATCGCCATGTTCTCGGCGAAGGACGCCAGCGTCGCCCCGGTGCGGATCTGGCGCAGGCTGACCTTCAGCGACTGCGGCGACTTGATCTTCAGCGTCTCCAACTGCTTCAGAGCCCAGTCCGACCCATCGGCCTCCAGCGCGGCGAAGATCTCCTCGACCGTGTCAAAGGCGAACAGCCGATCAATGGCCTCGCGGTGCGCGTCAAGCGGCGCCGGCCCTGCTTCGCCCGCCACGCGGTCAGCCACGGCCTTGGGATCAGACGGATTAGCGAGAAGTTCGTCCTTCAAGGCCGCGGTCGCGCCGCTCTCGACGAAGTGCGTGTGGATGCCCAGAGCCACCGTATCCGCCGCCTTCAACCGCGCCCCGGTCAGCGCCAGCCAGACCCCCGTCTGTCCCGGCAGCCGCGGCAGGAACCAGCCCCCGCCCACGTCAGGGAACAGACCGATGCCCGTTTCCGGCATGGCGTAGGTCGTCCGCTCGGTGGCGATGCGGACAGCCGCCGGCTCGCTGATGCCCACGCCGCCGCCCATGACGATGCCGTCGACGATGACCGTGATCGGCTTGGCGTACTCGAACATCAGATGGTTCAGCTGATACTCGGTCTTGAAGAAGGCCCTGGCTTCCGACGCATCCCCCGCCCCGCTCTCGGCGATCATGCGGATGTCGCCTCCGGCGCAGAAGCCGCGCTCGCCTGCATGGTCGATCAGCACCGAGCGCACAGCCTCATCGCCGCGCCAGGCCAGCAACGCCTCGATCATCGCCTCGCACATGCCCCGGTTCAGCGCATGGATCGCCTTTGGCCGGTTCAGGGTGATGCGGCCGACGCCGCCTTCGACGCGGGTGAGGACTTCAAGTTCGATCAATTCAATCTCCTCGGGCGAGGCCCGACCGAGCCCCCCCTAGTACGACGACTACTCTTCTGGCCAAGGAAGCTTCTGGCACCGCGTCCCTGGTTCAACATCCGCACAGGCCCAAACCGTGAAGGTCATTGTGTCTCCAGGCTGAAAACGCTCGCCGCGCGTCCTTGCGTCCCTGAGGCTCCGCAGAACATTACGTCCAAAATTGCCTTCTGCAGGAAGTTGACGCTCCACACTGCAGGAAACAACGCGATTGCGCGACGCCGCCTTACACGAAACTTCAGCCTGCAAGGTGCCGCGGGCGCCCGGCGGCAGTTCGGGCAAAGGCATCCTGGACCACCCCAGTGCGGTCCAATGTCGTGGCGCGCGCTCGGGCTGAGGCGAAGCCTCGGGCGCCGCTTCCTGGAATGGCAGAACAAGCGCCATCATCATCGCAAACAACATGGTCCCCCCCCATTTGTATCGCCACCCTAAGCCTTAGCCAGCTCCCGCGCGATAATCACGCGCATGATCTCATTGGTGCCTTCCAGGATGCGGTGGACCCGCAGGTCGCGCACGATCCGCTCCAGCGGATAGTCCTTCAGATAGCCGTATCCACCGTGGATCTGCAGCGCCTCGTCGGCGATCTGGAAACAGGCGTCGGTGGCCAGCCGCTTGGCCATGGCGCACCACTTGGTCTTCTCCGGGTGATCATTGTCGATGGCCCAGGCCCCGCGCAGCACCATCAGGCGCGCCGCCTCCAGGTCGGTCGCCATGTCCGCCAGCCGGAATTGCAGCGCCTGGAACTGGCCGATGGCCTGCCCGAACTGCTTGCGCGTGGCGACGTAGTCCTGCGCCGTCTCCAGCGCCAGCCGCGCCCCGCCCAGCGAGCAGGCGGCGATGTTCAGACGCCCGCCGTCCAGACCGGCCATGGCGTATTTGAAGCCCGCGCCCTCTTCGCCCAGCAGGTTGGCGACCGGGATGCGGCAATCGTCGAAGCTGACGATGGCGGTCGGCTGGGCGTTCCAGCCCATCTTCTTTTCCTGCGCGCCGAACGACAGGCCGGGCGTCCCCGCCTCGACCACCACGGCGCTGATCCCCTTGGCCCCTTCGCCGCCCGTCCGCACCATGACGACATAGACGTCCGACGTCCCCGCGCCCGAGATAAAGGCCTTGGACCCGTTCAGCACATAATGGTCGCCGTCGCGCACCGCCGTGGTCCGCAGCGCCGCCGCGTCCGACCCCGAACCCGGCTCGGTCAGGCAGTAGCTGGCGATCTTGTCCATCGTCGTCAGCGACGGCACGAAGCGCGACCGCAGGTCGTCAGACCCGAACCTGTCGATCATCCACGTCGCCATGTTGTGGATCGAGATAAAGGCCGCCGTCGCCACGTCCCCGCGCGACAGCTCCTCAAAGATCACCGCCGCCTCGACCCGGCCCAGGGCCATGCCGCCGTGCTCTTCGCCGGTATAGATGCCGCAGAAGCCCATCTCCGCCGCCGACTTCATCACATCGACCGGGAAATGCTTGTCCTCGTCCCACCGGGCCGAATGCGGCGCCAACTCGGCGTCGGCGAAGGCCCGCGCCGCGTCCTGAATCGCGCGCTGGTCGTCGTTGAGGGCGAAGTCCATGATCTATGCTCCCGACTGTGGCCCTCTGACGGGGCGTTCGCGGCGCTTCTAGCGGCTGGCCGCGCGCGCGTCACCTTGGTGATGCCTCAGCGCCCCACATTCCGCTCATCCCGGCGGACGCCGGGATCCAGTAAGAGCTACGCGAGCATCGCTAATGTCCCGAGGATGCAACAGCGTGAACTTCAAACGACCAATCCGAAGCCAAAGCACTGGATCCCGGCGTCCGCCGGGATGAGCGGTTGGGTGGGGCGACCACGGGTGGACAGTTCGCCTTTTGCCTCGCTCCCCGCTTTGTTCTAAGCCGCCCTTCATGACCCTGCCCCTCGCCCCCGCCGCCTTCCCCTACGCCCGCCCGCGTCGCCTGCGTTCGCAACCCTGGGTGCGCCGGCTGGTCGCCGAGACGACCCTGACGCCGGCCGACCTGATCTGGCCGATCATCGTCCACGACGGCGCCGAGGACCGCGTTCCGGTCGCCTCCATGCCGGGCGTCTTCCGCCTGTCGCCGAAAGAAGCCGCCAAGGCCGCCGTCGAGGCCCGCGACCTGGGCATCCCCATGATCGCCCTGTTTCCCAATGTGGACGGCGCCATCAAGGACAGCGTCGGCACCGCCGCCAGTGACCCCGACGGCCTGATCCCCGACTGCATCAAGGCCATCAAGGACGCCGCGCCCGAGATCGGCGTCATGACCGACGTGGCGCTGGACTGCTACACCGACCACGGCCACGACGGGGTTCTGGAGAACGGCCGCATCGTCAACGATCCGACGCTGGAACGCCTGGCGGAACAGGCCTTCATCCACGCCCACGCCGGCGCCGACGCCGTGGCCCCCTCCGACATGATGGACGGCCGGGTCCAGGCCATCCGCGAGGCGCTGGAGGCCAACAGCCTGCCCGACACCCTGATCATCAGCTATGCCGCCAAGTACGCCTCTGCCTTCTACGGCCCCTATCGCGACGCAGTCGGCTCGTCCAAGTCCCTGACCGGCGACAAGAAGACCTATCAGATGGACTACGCCAACGCCGACGAGGCGCTGCGCGAGGTGGCGATGGACATTTCCGAGGGCGCCGACGCACTGATCGTCAAGCCGGGCCTGCCCTATCTCGACATCGTCCGGCTGGTCTCCGAGACCTTCAAGATCCCGACCTTCGCCTATCAAGTGTCCGGCGAGTACGCGATGATGCAGGCCTCCATCGCCAACGGGTGGCTGGAAGAAGAGCGCGCCATCCTGGAAACCCTGCACGCCTTCAAGCGCGCCGGCGCCTCCGGCGTCCTCACCTACTTCGCCCCCAAGGCGGCAAGACTGCTGGGGGCGTAAATCCCACTTCCGTCATCCTCCGGCGAGCGCAGCGAGACCGGGGGACCCAGCGGCGCCCGGAGGGCGAAAGCCCACGCGCCGCACTTGCAGTAGAGATCGCCTTCGGCGCCGCTGGGTCCCCCGGTCAGCGCCGCTGCGCGGCTTGCCGGAGGATGACGAACAGAAGGTTCACGCCCCCGGATCGACCGCCTGCCCGTACTTGCCGCGGAAATAGGTCAGGGCGTCGCCGGGATGGGTGTCGAACGCCGCCACCCGGCCCACGATCACCAGATGGTCCCCCATGATGATGCGGTCATGGGTGGTGCAGTCCAGCCGCGTCACAGCGTTTCGCAGGCGCGGCGGGGCCGGATCGCCAACCTCGAACTCGTCGTCCGACAGGGTGCAGACGCCCCAGGCGAAGCGGTCCGACATGGCCTGATCCTCGACCGGCAAGACATGAACCGCGAACCGCTCGGCCCCGGCGAAGGCGTCGTGACGATCCGACTTCACATCCATGCACCACAGCACCAGCGGCGGGTCCAGCGACACCGAGGTGAAGCTGTTGACCGTAATGCCCAGCGGCCCCTCGGCAGTATGGGCCGTCACCACGCAGACGCCGGTGGCGAAACCGCCCAGCGCCTTGCGATAGGCCTTGGCGTCGAATTCGGAAGAAGATGAGGTCATGGTCACAGGCCTGACCTAAGCCGTGGGTCGCTGCGCGGCAAGGTCGCAGCCGGAAACGTTCGCGCCGCAACCGCTTCTTAACGGGCGGCGTGGGATTACGGCTAACAGACGACGTTAAGATTGGCCTGCCCATGTCCGTGAGCGATCGCCCGATCCTCATCAAGAAGGTGAAGAAGGTGGTCGCCGGCGGCCACCACGGCGGCGCGTGGAAGGTCGCCTACGCCGACTTCGTGACGGCCATGATGGCCTTCTTCCTGCTGATGTGGCTGATCAACACGACCGACCCGGAGCAGAAGCGCGGCATCGCCGAGTATTTCGCCCCGGCCAACGTCTCGGCCTCGACCTCGGGCTCCGGCGGCATTCTGGGCGGCACCGCCCTGGGCGACGACGGCGCCAAGAGCTCCGGCTCCATGGCCATGGTCGAACAACTGGCGCCCGAGGCCCCGGAATCGCCCGAAGAAGCCGGCCAGAGCACCAACCTGTCAGCCGCCAGCGAATCCGCCCTGCGCGCCGAGATCGCCCGGCGCGAGGCCGCCGACTTCGCCAGCGCCGCCGAAAGCTTGCGTCAAGCCATGCAGGCCATGCCCGAACTGGCCGAGTTGTCGAAGCAGCTGATCATCGACCAGACCCCCGAGGGTCTGCGCATCCAGCTGGTCGACCAAGAGGGCCGATCCATGTTCGAGAACGGCTCCTCGCGCCCCAACCCGCGTGCCCAGATGCTGCTGCGGGCCATCGCCAAGGTCATCAACCAACTGCCCAACCGCATCTCCATCACCGGCCACACCAGCGCCGTCGCCGGCTCCAGCCGCGCCAGCGGCGCCGGGGACTGGTCGCTGTCCTCCGCTCGCGCCGACGCGTCGCGCCTGACGCTGCAAGGCGCGGGCGTGAACGCCGACCGGGTCTATTCGGTCGCGGGCAAGGCGGGCTCCGACCCCCTCTATCCCGACGATCCCTCGCTGGCCGGCAACCGCCGCATCGCCATCGTCCTGCTGCGCGAGGCGCCGGTCCTGCCCACGGACACCAGCCTGTGACCGCACGCGCCGTTCTCACGGCGCTTGCGAAATCCCTCGGTTGCGCGCCAAATCAGCACATGAAGATCAGCCCGGCGAGCACCGAAACGGACCTGACGCCGTGACCCAGCACTTTCCGACCCGGCAACTGCGGTTCTTCATGACCGCCAACGCGCCCTGCCCCTACCTACCCGGCCAGTTCGAGCGCAAGGTCTTCGCCAACCTGCCCTTCAGCGATGGCGCCGACGTCAACGACGCCCTGACCCAGGCCGGCTTCCGTCGCAGCCAGAACATCGCCTATCGCCCGGCCTGCGAGGCCTGCGCCGCCTGCGTCTCCGTGCGCATTCCGGTGGCCGAATTCGTCTTCTCCCGGTCCCAGCGCAAGATCCTGAACCGCAACGCCGACCTGTCGCGCGACTTGGTCGAGGCCGAGGCGACGATGGAGCAGTTCGACCTGCTGCGCCGCTACCTGACCGCCCGCCACCCCGGTGGCGGCATGAGCGACATGGGCTGGTCCGACTATGTCTCGATGGTCGAAGACACGGCGGTCCGAACCCACCTGATCGAGTACCGCCTGCCCGCCGACGACGACGGTCCCGGCGATCTGGTCGGCGTCTGCCTGACCGACCTACTCCACGACGGCCTGTCGATGGTCTACAGCTTCTTCGACCCCGAGCTTGAGCGCCGCAGCCTGGGCCAGTTCGCCATCATGGATCACCTGCGCCAGGCCGCCATGGTCGGTCTGCCCTACGTCTACCTGGGCTACTGGGTCCAGGGCTCGCCCAAGATGGACTACAAGGCGAAGTTCCGCCCCATGGAAGCGCTGAGGCCTTTGGGTTGGGAACGCCTCTAAACTTTCCCTTCTCCCCTTGCGGGAGAAGGTGGCCCGTCAGGGCCGGATGAGGGGTCTCTCAACATTGAAATGACGGCTGCGTGTTGAACGTCGCGCAACCCCTCATCCGACCTCGCTCCGCTCGGCCACCTTCTCCCACAAGGGGAGAAGGACCTAGGTTGTCGGAACCGCTGTGCGCTCCTCGCCCCACGGTCCCTCATCCCGACCACCCCCAAACTTCACCAAGGCCGCGATCCGCTTCTCAATCGGCGGGTGGGTGGCGAACAAGCCGGAAAATCCCGCCTTGTCCGCCGTATTGTCCAGGAACATACCGCGCAGTTCGTCCGGCGCGCTCAACTTCGACTGCCCCGACACCTTCCTCAGCGCCGAGATCATGGCGTCCGGGTTCTTGGTCAGCTCGACCGCCCCCGCATCGGCCACATATTCCCGCGTCCGCGACAGGGTCATGCGGATAACCGCCGCCAAGCCGAAGCCGATCACCCCGATGGCCAGGCCGATCAGGATCAGCGGCATGGCGTTCTTGTTGTTCCCCCCGCGACCGCCGCGCACATAGAACAGGCTGCGGAACACCAGTTCGGCGACCACACTGATGATCCCCGCAAAGATCGAGGCGATCACCATGGTCCGCACGTCCTTGTTGATGACGTGGGTCAGTTCATGGGCCAGGACGCACTCCATCTCGTCGCGGCTCAGCGCCTGCATCAGGCCGCGCGTGACGGTGACGCTGTAGTTCCCCTCGTGCAGCCCTGACGCATAGGCGTTCAGCGACGGGCTCTCGATGATCCGCAGCGTCGGCGTCCGCAACCCGCGCGAGATCGTCAGGTTTTCCAGCAGGTTGTAGAGATCCGGCTCCACCCGCCGCTCCACCTTCCGCGCGCCGGTCATGGCGTCGATCATCACCTGATTGCCGATATAGGCGATGACGAACCAGATCACGGCCACGACCAGGGCCGTCGGCACGGTCCAGCCCAGCATGGACGCCGCCAGCGCCAGATCCTGCGACAGACTGCCGCCCGAGTTGGGCAGCAGACCGAACCCCATCATCAGCACCTGAATGCCGAACAGGATCAGCATCAGCAGCACCGGGAACCCGGCCAGCAGGATCGCCGACCGGGTGTTGTTCTGCCAGATGTGGGTCTTGAGGCCGACGGCCTGACCGAAAACCGCCATTGGGGCTTAGAACTTCACCGTCGGCGGCGCCGCATTCAGGGCCGCGCGTTCACCCTCGCCCACATCAAAGAAGGGCTTGTCCGACGCAAAGCCGAACATGCCGGCGAACAGCACAGTCGGGAACTGACGGCGCACGGCGTTGAACTCGCTGACCGCATTGTTGAAGAACCGGCGCGCGGCGGCCAGCTTGTTCTCGATGTCCGACAGGTCCATCTGAAGCTGCTGGAAGTTGGCGTTGGCCTTAAGGTCCGGGTAGGCCTCCGACACCGCAAACAGACGCCCCAGGGCCCCGGTCAGCATGTTCTCGGCCTGCACCTTCTCATCGACGGTGCGCGCCCCGGCGGCGGCCGCGCGGGCCTGGGTCACGGCGTCCAGGGTGCCGCGCTCGTGGGTGGCGTAGCCCTTCACCGTCTCGACCAGGTTGGGGATCAGGTCCTGACGCTGCTTCAGCTGCACGTCGATGTCGGCGAACGACTGATTGGCCGCCTGATCCAGCGCCACCAGCTTGTTGTAGGCCCCGACGACGACGAACAGCAGAACGACGACGATGACGCCGATGATGATCCAGGTGATCATTGAGCCTCCTCCAGCATTTCAGGAGGAATATGCGGGGCCGCAGCCCCGGCAACCAATGAATTCGGCGTCACCCTTCCCTCTCCCGCCGGGAGAGGGTTGAATTTAACGGAACTTGCGCATCCCGCGCGGACCCTGGCGACCGGCGCTGGCGCGCTTGCCCAGCCAGTCCTTCCAGTCGGGCCAGTTGCGGCGACGACCGCCGCCGTCGGCCCATTCCGGCCCCGTCTCGGCGTTGAACACCGCCACGTCGGCCAGACCACCCTGCTTGTAGCCCTGCAGCTTGACCCCCTTGCCGCGGCCCATTTCTGGCAGTTCGGCGATGGGGAAGATCAGCGCCTTGATATTCTCGCCTATGGTCGCGACGTGGTCGCCGGTCACGCGCAGCATGGCCAGCATCTCGCCGTTCAGCACCTGCTTGCCGCCGCGCTTCTGGGCCAGAAGCTCGTTCTCGGGCGCGACGAAGCCGTAACCGGCCTTGGACGCGACCAGAAGCTTCGCATTCGGTTCGTGCGCCAGAACGTTGATAATCTCGGCTTTTTCATCCAGATCGATCATCAGGCGCAGCGGCTCGCCATGCCCCCGCCCGGAGGCCAGCTTGTCGGCCCCGATGGTGAAGATGCGCCCGTCAGAAGCGCCTACCAGCAGCTTGTCCGTGGTGAAGGTCGGCACCAGGAAGGCCAGGCTGTCGCCCTCCTTGAACTTCAGTTCCGACGGGTCCTCGACCTTGCCCTTGGCGGCGCGGATCCAGCCGCGTTCCGACAGGATAACGGTGATGGCCTCGCGCGGGATGAAGGCTTCCGGCGCAACAAAGGCCGAGGCGTCCACCGCCTCGCCGATGGTCGTGCGACGCGGCGAGATCAGCGCCTTGCGCACGACCTCCAGCTCCTTGGAAATGGCCTTCCACTGCTTGCCTTCCGAAGACGTCAGCGCCTTCAGCGCCGCAAGTTCTTCCGACAGAGCATTGAATTCCTTCTCGATCGCCATTTCCTCGATCCGCGCCAGCTGACGCAGGCGGGTGTCGAGGATGTAATCGGCTTGCGGCTCGCTCAGACCAAAGCGCGCGATCAGAACCGCCTTCGGCTGCTCCTCCTCGCGAACGATGCGGATCACCTCGTCCAGGTTGAGGAAGACGATGCGCAGGCCTTCCAACAGGTGCAGTCGCTTCTCGACCCGCTCGATCCGCCATTGCGACCGGCGGTTCAGCACCACACGGCGGTGATCCAAGAAGGCTTGCAGGCAGTCCTTCAGACCCATGACGCGCGGCGTGCCCGTGGCGTCCAGCACGTTCATGTTGATCGGGAAGCGGACCTCCAGATCGGACAGCTTGAACAGGCTCTCCATCAGCATTTCAGGCTCGATGGTGCGGTTCTTCGGCTCCAGGATCAAGCGGATGTCTTCCGCCGACTCGTCGCGCACGTCGCCCAGCAGCGGCGCCTTCTTGTTCTCGATCAGGTCGGCCAGGGCCTCGATCAGGCGGCTCTTCTGCACCTGATAGGGCATCTCGGTGACGATGATGCGCCAGACGCCGCGCCCCAGGTCCTCGGTCTCCCAGCGCGCGCGCAGGCGCACCCCGCCCCGGCCCGTCTCATAGGCGTCCAGGATCGAGGCATGGCCCTCGACCGAGACGCCGCCGGTCGGGAAGTCCGGCCCCGGCACGATCTGCACCAGTTCCTCGGTGGTCGCCTCGGGACGCTCCAGCAGCAGCTGACAGGCGTCGATCAGTTCACCGACGTTGTGCGGCGGGATCGAGGTCGCCATGCCCACGGCGATGCCCGACGAGCCGTTGGCCAGCAGGTTGGGGAAGCCGGCCGGCAGGACCACCGGCTCTTCGTCCTGATCGTCATAGGTGGCGCGGAAATCGACCGAGTCCTGGTCGATGCCGTCCAGCAACAGAACGGCGGCGGGCGTCAGCTTGCACTCGGTGTAGCGCATGGCCGCGGCGCTATCGCCGTCGATGTTGCCGAAGTTGCCCTGCCCGTCGACCAGCGGATAGCGCTGGGCGAAATCCTGGGCCAGACGCACCAGGGCCTCATAGATGGAGGCGTCGCCGTGCGGGTGATAGCCGCCCATGACCTCGCCGACGACCTTGGCGCACTTGCGCGCCGCCGCCTGCGGGTTCAGCCGCATCTGGTGCATGGCGTACATGATGCGGCGGTGCACCGGCTTGAAGCCGTCGCGCACGTCGGGCAGGGCCCGGTTGGTGATCGTGGACAGGGCGTAGGCGAGATAGCGCTTCGACAGCGCCTCGCTCATCGGCTCTTCGACGATGCGGCCGCCTTCAGGCGTCGGGGTGTGGATGGTCATGTGTTTTCGAATCGGTGATCTGAACGACAAAGTCTAGCGCAGCCTGCGGCTGACGCGGGGACGATCCGCGCCTATCTGTGGAGCGCCGCCGCCGAACAGGTCAGGAACCCGCCATGAAGACCGCCCTCACCGACCGCCTGGGCCTCGATCTGCCGATCATTCAGGCCCCGATGGCCGGGACCTCCACGCCCAAACTGGCGACGGCCGTATCCAACGCCGGGGCGCTGGGCTCCATCTCCATCGCCTCGGTCGATGCGGTCGAGGGACGGCGTCAGATTCAGGCGCTGAAGGCCCTGACGACGCGGCCGTTCAACGTGAACCTGTTCTGCCATGCGCCGACGCCGCCTGATCCGGCGCGGGATCGCGTCTGGATCGACAGCCTGCGCCCGATCTTCGCCGCGTTCGACGCCGCGCCGCCCGAGACGCTGACCGAGATCTACCAGAGCTTCCTGACCGACGAGGCCAAGCTGGCGGTCCTGCTGGACGAGAAGCCCGCCGTGGTCAGCTTCCATTTCGGCCTGCCGCAACCCGACCAGATCGCCGCCCTGAAATCCGCCGGCTGCCTCCTGATCGCCAGCGCCACCACGCCGGAGGAAGGCCGACAGGCCCAGGCGGCGGGCATCGACATGGTCGTGGCCCAAGGCTTCGAGGCCGGCGGCCATCGCGGCGTCTTCGATCCGGCCGACGATCCGCGCTTCGCCACCCTGCCCCTGACGCGGCTTCTGTCGCGCGAGCTGGACATCCCGGTCATCGCGGCAGGCGGCATCATGGACGGCGCCGGGATCGCGGCGGCGCTGGCGCTGGGCGCAGCAGGGGCGCAGCTAGGCACCGCCTTCGTCTCCTGCCCGGAGTCCGCCGCCAACCCCGCCTATCGCGCCGCCCTCGCCAGCCCGCGCGCCGAGCGCACCCGCGTCAGCCCGGTCATCTCGGGCCGACCCGCGCGCGGCGTCGAAAACGCCTTCATGCAGCGCGCCGACGAAGCCCTGACCGCCGGCTATCCCTACGCCTATGACCTCGGCAAGGCGTTGAACGCCGCCGCCAGCGCACAGGGCGACGACGGCTACGCCCCGGAATGGGCCGGTCAGGCCGCGCCCCTGACGCGCGCCCTCCCCGCCGCCGAGCTGGTCGAGACTCTGGCGCAGGAAACCCGCGCCGCCATCCGCGACCTGCAAAGCCTTTTGTAACCCGACGCCATCCGACGCGTTCCGGGCTGCGTAACATCAGGGTCTGAGGCCAAAGGACTGACACGATGCTCCTGATCCTGCTGTCCTACCTGGCCGGGGCGCTGACCATTCTCAGCCCCTGCATCCTGCCGGTCCTGCCGTTCGTGTTTGCGCGGGCGGGCCAGCCCTTCCTGAAAAGCGGCCTGCCCCTGCTGCTGGGCATGGCCCTGACCTTTGCAGGCGTAGCGACGCTGGCGGCGGTCGGGGGCGGCTGGGCGGTGCAGGCCAATCAGGTCGGGCGCTGGATCGCGCTCGCCGTCATGGCGGTGCTGGGACTGACCCTGATCATGCCCTCGCTGGCCGACCGGCTGACCCAGCCTCTCGTCGCCCTCGGCTCGCGCCTGACCGAGAGGGCCAGTGCGGAGCAGCAGTCTGGCGGCGGCGTCTGGCCCTCCTTCCTGCTGGGCGTGGCCACCGGCCTGCTGTGGGCGCCCTGCGCCGGCCCGATCCTGGGGCTGATCCTGACCGGCGCCGCCCTGCAAGGGGCCAGCGTCGGCACGACCCTTTTGCTGGCCGCCTACGCCGCCGGGGCCGCCACCTCCCTGGCCCTGGCCCTGCTGATCGGCGGCAAGGTCTTCCAGACGATGAAGCGGTCGCTCGGCGTCGGCGAATGGGTGCGAAAAGGTCTGGGCGTTCTGGTCCTGATCGGCGTCGCGGCCATTGCGCTTGGCCTCGACACCGGCCTGCTGACCCGCCTGTCCAGCGGCGGCACCAACCGCATCGAACAGAGCCTGCTCAGCCGCTTCGGCGCCGCCCAGCCCATGAACGCCGCCCGCGCCCCGCTGAACGCCCTGCCCGTCGAAGGCGCCATGCCGCCCCTGACCGGCGCGACCGAGTGGATCAACAGCCCGCCCCTGACCACGGAACAGCTGCGCGGCAAGGTCGTGCTGGTCGATTTCTGGACCTACTCCTGCATCAACTGCGTGCGGACCATCCCCTATGTCCGCGCCTGGGCCGAGAAGTATCGCGATCAGGGCCTGGTGGTGATCGGCGTCCACACGCCCGAGTTCGCCTTCGAGAAGTCGCCCGCCAACGTCCGCGACGCCGTGCGCCGCTTCGGCGTCACCTACCCCGTGGCCATGGACAATGACTTCGCCATCTGGCGCGCCTTCGACAACCGCTACTGGCCCGCCCACTACTTCATCGATGCCAAGGGTGACATCCGCTACCACCACTTCGGCGAGGGCGACTACGAGCACTCGGAGCGGGTCATCCAGCAACTGCTGAAAGAGGCTGGCGCCGCCAATGTCGACCAGGCCGTGGTCCAGGTCCGCGCCCAGGGCGCCGAGGCCGCCGCTACCGCCGAGGTCGCCTCCCCCGAAACCTATGTCGGCTATGCCCGCGCCAAGCACTTCGTCTCGCCCGGCGGCTTCGGCTTCGACGTCCGCAAGACCTATGCGGCCGCCCCGCTGAAACTGAACGACTGGAGCCTGTCCGGCGACTGGATCGTGCGGCCCGAACACGCCGACCTTCAGGCGCCGGGCGGGCGCCTCGCCTTCCGTTTCAAGGCCCGCGACCTGCATCTGGTCATGGGACCCAGCACCCTGGGCCAGCCCGTGCGCTTCCGCGTCCGCATCGATGGTCAGGTGCCGAGCGCCGACGCCGGCGTGGACATTGACGCTCAGGGCCTGGGCCGGATCTACAGCCAGCGCCTGTATCAGTTGGTGCGTCAGTCGGGCGGCGCCCGCGAACGGACCTTCGAGATCGAGTTCCTCGACCCCGGCGTTCAGGTCTTCGCCTTCACCTTCGGCTGACTAGAGCCGCCCGGCCTCGGCCAGCCGCTCGATCATCCACACCCGCGCGGGCGGCAGCGGCTTGTTCAGGGCGTGAAAGACGAACTGCTCCAGGAAATGCCCGGTCAGTTCCAGCCCCGCCTTCACGTCGCCTTTGCCCAGACCCGCCTGCGCCCCCAGCATGAAGGGCGGCAGATTCAACAGCTTGTCGGCATAGGGCGCGCCCGCCTCGCGGCTGACGGCGCGGCCCGTGCGCGGGCTGACGTAGATCAGGTCGTCCATCGACCCGGTGGCCGCACACCGCGACAGGTCCAGCCCAAAGCCCAGGTCCTCCAGCAACCCCGCCTCGAACCGCACGAAGATGGCGGGCCATACCTCGGGCAGGGCGAACGCCCCCATCATGGCCTCAAAGGCCAGAAAGGCCCCCGGATGCGGCTCACGCTCGGGCAGCGCCCCCTGCGCCACCGCCGCCGCGGCGTTCAGCCCGACCAGGGCCAGGGGATCGTCGAACAGGGCCGCCGGCCCTTCGCCCACAGGCTCCAGCCTTGCAGACCCCAGCTGGTCCGAGGTCCGCGACCTCAGATCGGCCACCACCCGCGCCCCGGCCTGCAAGAAGGGCCGCATCTTCCGCGACGCCCCGCCCGCGACATAGGCGGCGCGGCGTCCGTGCCGCTCGGTCAGCAGCTCGACCACGGCTCCGGTATCCCCATGCGCCCGCGCCGACAGCACAAAGGCGTCGTCCTGAACCTCCATCAGTCGGCCTTGATCGCATCAACGACGGCGCGCGCCCTGTCGTTCGGCACGGCGAAGCTGAGGACATATTGCTCGATCTTCCAGCCGTCGTCGGTCAGCCGCAGCACGCCCGACCCGCGCGTGGTCCCATAGGCGTCGTTGTCCAGCACCTCGTCGAACCAGGCGACGCAGCGACAGTCGATTGGGGCGATGGTCACGGTCCGCGCGGTCGGCCGATAGGTCCAGCCCTTGCCTTGCGAGAAGTAGGGCATGGCGTAGGCCCTGAAGTCCGGCAGGCTCCACCGCTCGGTCGCATCCGTGCCGATGAACCGACCGTCCGCCGTAAAGCTCGCGAAATAGGCCTCGCCGTCTGCCTCCGACGCCGCGGCGTGCATGACGTCCAGCACGCGCTCCACCGAGGCGGTCTCGGCCTCAGCGACAGGCGCGGCCTGAACCGGAGCAGCGGACAGTTGAAGCATCATCAGGGCGGCGGTGATCATGGCCATGTTCTAGTCATGTTCCCCCACGTGTGAAAGCACCTCATCCTTCCTTCTCCCCCAAACAGCAAAGCGCGCTTCCTTCTCCCCTTGCGGGAGAAGGGCGCTTCGACGGGTCTCCCTCGGTTTCAGCGTCCTGCCCGAAAGGTTCGCCGTCCCGTGGATGGTCAAACCAACCCGTCGAGGCTTGGAAAACCGACCAGCTAACAACCTTGTGATCACGCGATGTTACGACCAAAGCCGTATTGGAATCAGGGTGATGCGACGCCTATGTCCGCCCAAGTCTCCCGCGCCCTTACTGGGCCGCAGCCGTCAGGTTTCCGATGTCCCGCGTCCGCAACGCCGCCCTCCAGTCGAAGATCATGTCCGCCCAGGACGCCGCCGCCCTGATCCCGGCCAACTCGACGGTGGGCATGAGCGGCTTTACCGGCTCGGGCTATCCCAAGACCGTGCCGATGGCCCTGGCCAGCCGGATCGAGGACGAGCACGCAGCGGGCAATCCGTTCAAGCTTAAGGTCTGGACCGGCGCCTCGACCGGGCCGGAACTGGACGGCGCCCTGGCCAAGGCGGACGGGATTGAATTCCGCCTGCCCTACAACTCCGACCCCATCGCCCGCGAGAAGATCAACAAGGGCGAGATGGAATACCTCGACATGCACCTGTCGCAGGTGGCGCCCGCCGCCTGGCAGGGCTTTCTCGGCCCGCTGGAGACCGCGGTGGTCGAGGTCTCGGGCATCCGCGAGGACGGCTCGCTGATCCCCTCGTCCTCGATCGGCAACAACAAGACCTGGCTGGACCGCGCCGACCGCATCATCCTGGAGGTCAACAGCTGGCAGAACCCGGCGCTGGAGGGGATGCACGACATCTATTACGGCACGGCCCTGCCGCCGGCCCGCGTGCCGATCCCGCTGACCAAGCCCACCGACCGGATCGGCGAGACGGTGTTCCGGGTCGATCCGTCGAAGATCGCCGCCATCGTCGAGACCGACAGCCCCGACCGCAACCTGCCCTTCGCCGCGCCGGACGCCAGCGCCACCGCCATCGCCGGGCATCTGATCGAATTCCTTCAGCACGAGGTGAAGCTGGGTCGCCTGCCCGCCCATCTGCTGCCGCTGCAATCGGGCGTCGGCAATGTCGCCAACGCCGTGCTGGCGGGGCTGGCCGAAAGCCCCTTCGAGCAACTGACCGCCTACACCGAGGTGCTTCAGGACGGGATGCTGGACCTGCTGGACTCGGGCAAGCTGACCGTCGCCTCGGCCACCGCCTTCTCGCTCAGCCCCGAGGCCGCCGCCGATCTGAACAGCCGCATGGAGCAGTTCCGCGGCAAGATCATCCTGCGTCCGCAGGAGATCTCGAACCACCCGGAGATCATCCGCCGTCTGGGCTGCATCGCCATGAACGGCCTGATCGAGGCCGACATCTACGGCAACGTCAACTCGACCCACGTCATGGGCTCGCGCATCCAGAACGGCATCGGCGGCTCGGGCGACTTTGCGCGCAACGCCTACATCTCCTGCTTCGTCACGCCCTCGACGGCCAAGGGCGGCAAGATCTCGGCCATCGTCCCCATGGCCAGCCACGTCGACCACATCACCCAGGACGTGCAGGTCATCGTCACCGAACAGGGCCTGGCCGACCTGCGCGGCCTGTCGCCGAAACAACGCGCCCAGGTCATCATCGCCAACTGCGCCCACCCCGACTATCGCGACGCGCTGAAGGACTACTACGACCGCGCGCTGAAGGGCTCTTATGGTCTGCAATCGCCGCACCTGCTGACCGAGGCCCTGTCCTGGCACCAGCGCTTCATCGAAACGGGGTCGATGAAGCCGTAAGCTTCGCCTTGCCCGACGCCGCGTGACGCGTATCGTCGCTCTCCTAATGGAGGGGCGACGCATGGGGCGGGGATTATTGAAACGGCGGCTGGGCCGCATCGCGTTTGCCTGTGTCGGGCTGGCGCTTGCAGGACTGGTCGTCGCCTTCACCCTGCGTCCCTCGCCCGAGGTCTATCCGACGCTGGCCGCGCGCACCGGGCCGCCGACGCCGGGGCAACTGACCGTCCGCTTCCTCGGGACCTCGACCCTGGCCTTCGACGACGGTCGGGACGTGGTCCTGATCGACGGCTATCTCAGCCGCCCCGGCGTCGTCGCCTTGCTGACACGACCTCTGCGCCCGGATCAGGCCGCCATCGCACGTCACCTGAAACAGGCGGACATTCGACGCATCTCGGCCCTCTATGTCGCCCACACCCATTTCGACCACGCCCTGGACTCGGCCAGCCTGGCCGAGGCCTATGGCGCGACCCTGTATGGCGCCGACACGATGGCGGCCATCGCCGCCGCCGAGGGCGTGACGGCGCCCGTCCATCGCCTGGCGTCAGGCCAGCCTTCGACCGTCGGCGCCTTTCAGATCACGCCCTTCCGCACGCCCCACGCGCCCGGCGACGTCGCGGCGGGCGCCACGGCGGCGGACTTCCGCATCCCGGCCCGTGCCCGCGCCTACCCCGAGGGCGACGCTCATTCCTTCCTGATCACACATGGGACCTGCCGCATCCTGATCGTGCCCAGCGCGGGCCATCCGGGCGACGTCTTCCACAGCGTGCGCGCCGACGTGGTCATGCTGGGTGTGGGCAACCTGTCCCGGCAAGGGCCTGAGGCTGTCGCCGCCTACTGGCGCGACACGGTGGCGGCGACAGGCGCGCGGTTGGTCGTGCCGATCCACTGGGACGACTTCTCGCGTTCGCTGGATGAGCCGCTGAAGCCCTTCCCCTATGTGATTGATCGCTTCGACCAGACCATGAAGCAGTTGACCGCGCTGGCCGGTGATCACGTCGCGTTGCGCCTGCCCCGCGCCTTCGAGCCCATGGACTGGTCAGGCCTGCCCGCCGGGGGCTGCGCCTAGCGGTTCAGGCCTGTCGGAAAGGGGCGGCCCAGAGCCTCCGCCATGGCCTGCTGGCTCAGCATGAAGACCAGGTCGCGCTGGTGGTAGTTGTTGGACAGGACCACCACGGTCACGTCGGCGTCCGGCTGATACAGCACCAGGTTGCGGAACCCGGCCCAACTGCCCGTGTGATAGATCTGCTTGTCATCAAAGGCGGGCTTCACCTGCTCGCCCAGGCTGTTGACGTAGATGCCATAGCCATAGGCCCGGTGTGCCCGGCCCCGCTCCTTGGGCGTGCCCTCGGGAGCATGGTCGGCGATCATCTGGGCATAGGCGGCGTCGCTGAGGACATGCCCCTTATGCAGGGCCTGATTCCACACCAGCATATCGTCCAGCGTCGAGTACAGGGCGCCGGCGCCGAAGACGACGCTGACATTGGCGACCGGCTGCGCCGTCAGCCCCCCGGGGAAGTTGGCGTAACCCATGGCCAGACCCTGTGCGTCGGCGTGGGCGTCCGATCCCGTGTCCTTCAGGCCCAGCGGCTTCAGGACAGCGTCGTTAAGATAGGCCTCGAACGGCTTGCCGCTGGCCTTGGCCACGATCTCGGCGGCCAGATTATAGGCGGCGTTGTCGTAACGGATCTTGGTCCCCGGCTCGAACTGCAGGCCATAGCGAGCCGAGGTCTCGGTCAGCTCCTGGGGCGTGCGCGGCGTGACACGGATGCGCCCCCACTCGGACTGGGCCATCAGGTCGGGAATGCCCGAGGTGTGCGACAGCAGGTGGTGGATGCGCAGCGGCTTCCACGCATCCGGGCAGGCCTCGATCCATTGGCACACCGGGTCATTGACCGACAGCCTGCCCTCATCCTGAAGCTTAAGGATCGCAGCGGCGGTGAACTGTTTCGACACCGAGGCCAGACGGAAACGGGTGTCCAACTTCAGCGGCTGGTCGTTCTCGTAGTTGGCCTTGCCATAGACCTGACGGAACAGGACCTGATCGCCCTTGGCCACCAGGATGGCGCCCATGAACTGCTTGTGTTCGCCCAGGTAATCCAGCCGCGCCTTCAGTTGCGGCAAGGCCTCGACCACCTCCACCGGCGGTCGCTCGGGCAGCCTGGTCTTGCTGGCCGTCGCCGCCTGGGTCTCCGGCGCGATGGCGTGGACGATCCAGGCGCCGGCGCCGGCGGAGGCCAGGGCGACCGCGGCCAAGGTTCCGAGGAACCAGGGCCGACCGCCAGCAGACTTGGGAACTACAAACACGATACTGAACTACGATCCTAGACGTCGAACTCCAGCCCGAATTGGGCGTAAAGGGCGCGGCTATCCTGCCACTTCGGATCGACCTTGACGGTCAAGAACAGGTGAACGGGGCGGTCGAGCAGCTCGATCAG
>RCUH01000251.1_pt1 | contig 65481 bp, 59 predicted proteins | sample 2166191 | NCBI WGS metagenome assembly RCUH01 (sample SAMN09932848, study PRJNA488358) | compost metagenome | feature: garden; material: soil; isolation source: compost soil in an enriched community after 214 h of incubation | place: Germany: Experimental Botanical Garden Goettingen | collected... | reverse complement strand
CCGCCACACCCGCCTGTCCGGCCTCGAGCCGTTGGTGATCACGCCGGACCTGTTGTTCATCAACATCGGCGAGCGCACCAACGTGACCGGCAGCGCGCAGTTTCGCAAGCTGGTCAAGGAAGAGCGCTACGAGGAAGCGGTCGAGGTGGCACGCCAACAGGTGGCCAACGGCGCGCAGATCCTCGACGTCAACATGGACGAAGGACTGATCGATTCAGAGAAGGCGATGACGCGCTACCTGAACCTGATCATGTCCGAGCCGGACATCGCGCGCATCCCGGTGATGGTCGACTCCTCCAAGTGGAGCGTCATCGAGGCGGGCCTGAAGTGCCTGCAGGGCAAGAGCGTGGTCAACTCGATCTCGCTCAAGGAAGGCCAGGCACCGTTCATCGAACAGGCACGCAAGGTGCTGCGCTACGGGGCCGCCGCGGTGGTGATGGCCTTCGACGAAGACGGCCAGGCCGATACCTGTGCGCGCAAGGTGGAGATCTGTACGCGCGCCTACCGCATCCTGGTCGACGAGGTGGGTTTCCCGCCGCAGGACATCATCTTCGATCCGAACATCTTCGCCGTGGCCACCGGCATCGAAGAGCATGACAACTACGCGGTCGACTTCATCGAAGCCACCCGCATCATCAAGCGCACCCTGCCGCACTGCCACGTCTCCGGTGGTGTATCCAACGTCTCTTTCTCCTTCCGCGGCAACGAGACCGTCCGCCAGGCCATCCACGCGGTGTTCCTGTACCACGCCATCGCCGCGGGCATGGACATGGGCATCGTCAACGCCGGCGCGATGCCGATCTACGATGACCTCGATGCCGAGCTGCGCGAGCGCGTGGAGGATGTGATCCTCAACCGGCGCGGCGACGGCACCGAGCGGCTGCTGGAGATTGCCGAGCGTTACAAGGGCAGGAAGGGCGAGGTCAAGGGCGAGGACCTGGGCTGGCGCGAGAAGCCGATCGACGCACGCCTGGCGCATGCGCTGGTGCATGGCCTGGACGCCTGGGTGGAGGCCGACACCGAGGAAGCGCGCGCCCGCTCGAGCCGGCCGCTGGATGTGATCGAAGGCCCGCTGATGGATGGCATGAACATCGTCGGCGACCTGTTCGGGGCCGGCAAGATGTTCCTGCCGCAGGTGGTCAAGTCCGCGCGCGTGATGAAGAAGGCCGTCGCCTACCTGCTGCCCTACATCGAGGCGGAGAAGGCGCGCAGCGGCGATACCGCCAAGAGCAACGGCAAGATCATCATGGCCACGGTCAAGGGCGATGTGCACGACATCGGCAAGAACATCGTCGGCGTGGTGCTGGCCTGCAACAACTTCGAGGTGGTCGACCTGGGTGTGATGGTGCCGGCGCAGAAGATCCTCGACGCGGCCCGCGCCGAGAACGCCGACATCATCGGCCTGTCCGGCCTGATCACCCCGTCGCTGGAAGAGATGAGCCATGTGGCGCGCGAGATGGAGCGCCAGGGCTTCACCCTGCCGCTGATGATCGGCGGGGCCACCACGTCGCGCGCGCACACCGCGCTGAAGATCGACCCGCATTACAAGGCCCCCACGGTGTGGGTGAAGGATGCCTCGCGTGCAGTCGGCGTGGCCCAGTCGCTGATCTCCAGCGAGCTGCGCGAAGCCTTCGTGGCCGCCAACGAAGCCGACTACGCCGACATCCGCCAGCGCCACCGCAACCGCGGCGACGCCAAGCGCCTGGTCACCCTGGCCAAGGCCCGCGCGCAGCGTTTTGCCGGCGACTGGGCGGCCTACACCCCGCCCGCGCCGCGCAAGCCGGGTCTGCACGTGCTGCACGACTACCCCTTGGACGACCTGGTCCAGGTGATCGACTGGACCCCGTTCTTCCAGGCCTGGGAGCTGGCCGGCAAGTATCCGGCCATCCTCACCGACGAGATCGTCGGCACCCAGGCCAGCGAGTTGTACCGCGACGCCCGCGCGATGCTGGCACGCATCGTCGAGGAGAAATGGCTGACCGCCAAGGCGGTGTTCGGGCTGTGGCCGGCCAACAGCGTGGGCGATGACGTGCACCTGCGCACCGACGACGGCCCGGCGGTCCTGCACTTCCTGCGCCAGCAGGTGGACAAGCCGGTCGAACGCCCGGACTTCTGCCTGACCGATTTCATCGCCCCGGCCGAGAGTGGCAAGCAGGACTGGATCGGCGCGTTCGCGGTCACCGCCGGGATCGGCATCGATGCCCACGTGGCGCGTTTCGAGGCCGACCACGACGACTACAACGCCATCCTGCTCAAGGCCCTGGCCGACCGCCTCGCCGAAGCCCTGGCCGAGCGCCTGCACCAGCACGTACGCACCGATTACTGGGGCTACCAGCCGGACGAACAGCTGGACAACGAGGCCCTGATCGCCGAGAAGTACAGCGGCATCCGCCCCGCCCCCGGCTACCCGGCCTGCCCCGAGCACAGCGAAAAGGCCACGCTGTTCCGGCTGCTGGACGCCGGGCGCAACGCCGACATGCAGCTCACAGAGAGCTTTGCGATGCTGCCCACCGCGGCGGTGTCCGGCTACTACTTCAGCCATCCGCAGAGCCAGTACTTCGTGGTGGGGCGGGTCACCCGCGAGCAGGTCAGCGACTACGCCAGGCGCAAGGGCGTGGACCGCGTGCAGGCCGAACGCTGGCTGGCGTCGAACCTGGACTACGATCCCGAATGAGCCGGGCATAATGCAGCGGTAGGCACCCGCCGCCTGGCGGGTGCGCAGCACCCGAGACCCCGCATGACCGCCCCCACCCGCGACGCCGTACCGGTCGTCCGCCTGTCCTCGTTCTACCTGTTCTACTACGCCGCGCTCGGCGCGTTCACGCCGTACTGGTCGTTGTTCCTCACCTCCCGCGGCATGAGCGTCACCGCGATCAGCGTGATGATGGGCATCTGGTACGCCACCCGTATCGTCGCCCCCACCACGTGGACCTCGCTCGCCGCCGCCTCGCCGCGGCCGATCTTCTGGTTGCGGCTGGGCTGCGTGCTCACCCTGCTGACGTTCTGCGCCTTCCTGCTGCCGCTGCCGCAACCGTGGCTGTATCCGGCCATGGTCGCGTTCTGCTTCTTCTACAACGCGGTGATGCCCCAGTTCGAATCGATCACGCTGACCCACCTGGGCAGCGACAGCCACCGCTACGGGCTGATCCGGGTCTGGGGTTCACTGGGCTTCATCGCAGTGGTGATGCTGTTTGGCTGGATCATCGAAGGCCATGACGGGGCCGGCAATGCACACCTGCTGCCGTGGCTGATGCTGCCGCTGTTCGGCCTGCTGACCGCCTCGGGTTTTGCCAACCATTACGCGCGCGGCCTGCAGCGCAGCGACGGCGATGCCAGTGGCTTCTGGCAGATCGTGCGCAAGCCGCAGGTGCTGGCGTTCTTCCTGGCCGCGTTCATGGAACAACTGTCGTTCGGCCCCTACTACACGTTTTTCTCGGTCTACATGGACCACCACGGGTACGCCACCTCCACCCTTGGCCTGCTGTGGACGATCGGGGTGGTATTCGAGGTCGGCGTGTTCTTCACCATCGGCCGCTTCTTCCGTCGCTATGACGCCAGCTGGATGCTGCTGATCGCCCTGCTCAGTTCCACCGTGCGCTGGGCGGTCACCGCGCTGTTCCCGGACAACCTGCCGGTGATGCTGCTGGCACAGACCGCGCATGCGCTTGGCTTCGCCGCGTTCTTTGCCGCGGCGATGCAGATGCTGGCCACTTACTTCCCCGGGCGCCTCAACGGCCACGGCCAGGGCCTGCTGTACGGCTTCTCCTCCGGCGTGGGCGGCGTGCTCGGGGCGCTGATCGCCGGCCAGCTGTGGAACATCGACCACGGCCGCACCGCCTTCCTGGCTGGCAGCGGCTTTGCATTGGCCGGCGCGCTGCTGTGCTTTTTCGCCATCAGCCTGCCACTGCTGCGCGCCCGCTCGAGCTGAGGGCCCGCACCCGCTGATGCCGGCCGCGGGCCGGCAACCGGCCCGGCCTCGATGCGGTACGCTCGAGCTTCCCCCGACTGGAGCTGCCGATGCGACCGACCCGCCTGTGGGCGCTGTTGCTTGCCACCAGCGCTGCCCTGCCCGCTGCCGCCGCGCCGATCCTGTTCGAGAACGCCCGCGTCTTCGACGGCACCCGTGACCTCGGGGTCACCCCGGTGCTGATCGACGGCGCCCGGATCGTGCACGTCGGCACGCCACTGCCGGCCGCGGCCACCGGCGCGCGCCGGGTCGACTACCGCGGCAAGACCCTGCTCCCCGGCCTGGTCAGCAACCACGCCCATGTCGGCAACACGCAGGGGCTGGAACACGGCGACCGCTTCTACACCCGCGACAACGTCGTGCGCGACCTGCGCCAGTTCCAGCGCTATGGCATCACCACGGTCACCGCGCTGGGCATGAACGGTGCGGACTTCTTCGCCATCCGCACGGCGGTCAACGCCGACCCCGCACTGGGCGCCCAGCTTTACGGTGCCGGCGGCGGCATCGGGGCGCCGGACGGTGCGCCCCCGGCCGACAGCATGGGCCTGAGCCACGATCCCGTCGCGCGCCCGCACAACGCCGAGGAAGCACGCGCGGCAGTGGCCACCCAGCACGCCGACGGCGTGGACCTGATCAAGCTATGGGTGGACGACATGGGCGGCAAGCGTCCGATGATGACCCCGGAGGTGTACCGGGCGGCCATCGCCGAGGCGCATGCGCGCGGACTCAAGGTGGCCGCGCACATCCACGACCTGGCGCAGGCACGCGAGCTGGTCGAGGCGAACATCGATATCCTCGCCCACGGCATCCGCGACCGCGCGGTGGATCCGATGCTGGCGCGGAAAATGCGCGACCAGGGCACCTGGTACATCCCCACCGTGGCCATCGACGAAGCCAGCTACTGGTATGCCGAGCACCCGCAGGCGCTGCAGCAGCCATTCGTGCGCCAAGCACTGCACCGCGACGTGCTGGCACGCTGGAGGCAGCCGGACTGGCAGCGCGCCCAGCTCGCGGGCGAGGCGGTAGCCGCCGCGCGCCGGGCCGTGGCCACCAACCTGGACAACGTGGGCCGCCTGCATGCAGTAGGCGTCAAGCTTGGCTTTGGCACCGATGCCGGCGCGCTGCCGCAGCGGGTCATCGGCGTGGCCGAGCACCGCGAACTACAGTTGCTGGTGCAGGCCGGGCTCAGCCCTGCCCAGGCGCTGCAGGTCGCCACCGCACAGGCGGCCGCGCTGCTGGGGTTGTCCGACCGCGGGCGGATCGCGGCCGGCAAGCGGGCCGACCTGCTGGTGCTGGACGCCGATCCGCTGGCCGACATCGGCAACAGCCAGCGCATCGGCGCGGTCTGGCAGGCGGGCAAGGAAGTGGCCGGGCCGATCACCGACTGACCCGGCGCAGCGGCGCGCCGATCCGGGCTCAGTGCGGCCGGGCGGCCAGGGTTGCCTGCAGCGACGGCAGCAACAGGCGGTTGCCGTAGCCGCTCAGATGGTCGCCGTCGAAAAACAACGGATGGCCGTGGCGCTGCGCGCGGCAGGCGTCGGCATCGCACAACAGCGGCAGCGGGTCCCATACCACCGCCCCCGGCAGCGCCGTGGCCACCTGTTGCAACGCCCCCAGCGCCGGGGCGCGGTAGTCCTCCATCCAGGGCCGCTGCACCTGCAGGCCGTTGCGGCACACCGCATTGTCTGCATTGAAGCGGTCCGAGCACCGGTAAGGCGGCGCCGGCAGCACCGGTTTGGGTGCTTCCAGCACCAGGCGCACGCCGGCGTCGGCGAGCGGGCGCCAATCGGCAATGGCCCGCTTGGCTTCGGCCGCACGCCCGGCCTCACCCTGCTCGCTGTGTTCGCTGTCGCGCTGCTCGCGCGCGTCGAACAGGATGAACTGGTCGGACAGGCGCGGCACCCGCAGCGAGACCAGCAGCACGACATCGCCCGGCCCGGCGCGCCGTGCGATATCGGCGCGCACGGCGGCGTCATACCGCTGGCAGTCCGGCGCCGCCCAGCGCCATTCCTGCAGACCCAGCTGCGGGCAACCGCCACGCCCGTACTGCCACACCGTCGCGCCGGTCTCCAGGGCCAGTCGGCGCAGCAGCTCGTTGTAGGCCATCGCGTGCGAATCGCCCGCCACGAACACATTGCGCGGCATCCCTGCCGGTACCGGGCGATCGCAGTCGCCGCGCGAGAACGTGCGCGCACGACCGGCCTGGAAACGTTCCTTGCCCACCTGCAACGTGCAGCCGGGGTAGTCGGCCGCCACCGATTCACCGTCTGGATACCAGTCCAACGGATGGCGGCTGACCGTGCTCAGCGACAGGTGGGCCGCCTGCCAATACACCAGCGCCTGCACGCCACCGGCCAGCAGCAGCGCCGCCACGCCCGCCAGCACCCAGCGCGGCGCGCTCAGGCGCTGCGCCAGCGGGCCGCGGAACGGCCGCTCCACCCAGCGCCAGGAGGCCCATGCCAGCAGCACCACCAGCACCAGCGCGGACACACGCTGCCCGGGCGTGTCCAGGCCCAGCGTCCAGCGCATCAGCACGAACACCGGCCAGTGCCACAGGTACAACGAGTAGGACAACAACCCGACCCGGCGCAGCGGCGGGCTGGACAGCAGCCGCCCGGCCAGCGCGCGCGGATGGTAGTGCAATGCCAGCAGCAGTGCGGCGCTGGCCAGCACCGCGCCGAGGCCGTCCGGCCACGGCGAATGCCCGGCACGCGCCGACCACAGCGTCCCGCCGAGCGCGGCCAGCGACGCCAGCGCCAGCAGCGACCACGCCAGGCGTGCACGCCCTGGCGCCGGCAGGCCGCTGGCGGCGTGCTGGCGCAGGTGCAGCAGCTGGAACAACAGCACCCCCGCGCCGAGCTGCCAGAACCGCGTGGTGGTGGCATAGAACGCGCGCACCGCCTGCTCGGGTTGGCTGCCGGCATACACCGCATGCCCGATGGACAACGCGCTGGCCAGCACGAACAGGCCCACGCTGAGCAGGCGCCCGCGCCCGCCCCGGCTCCAGGCCAGGAACAGCAGCGGGAACAGCAGGTAGAACTGCTCTTCCACGCCCAGCGACCAGGTGTGGGTGAATGGATTGAACTCCGCGCGCGGGGCGAAATAATCGCTCCCCGCGTCCATCAGCACCCAGTTGCTCAGGCCGAGCAAGGCCATCAACCCGGTCCTGTCGCTGGCTTCGCTCAACCAGGACTCCGGGATCAGCAGCATGCTGGCGATGCCGGTCAGCAGCAGGCAGCCGATCAGCGCCGGCGCGATGCGGCGCAGCCGGCGCGCGTAGAAACGCAGCAGGGTTGCGCGCAGCGGCAACGGCGGCAGCCGATGCACCGAGGCACTCACCACGAAGCCGGAAATCACGAAGAAGACGTCTACCCCGGTGAACCCACCCGGCAGCCAGGCGGGGTCGAGGTGGAACACGATCACGGCCAGCACGGCGATGGCACGCAGACCGTCGATGTGCGGCACGTAACCGCGGCTGGGGTCAGCCGTCATGCGCATCCCTGCAACGAGGGGGTCGCGGCAACCGCGACCCGGATGGAATCACCAGACCAGGTCGTCGGGCACCTGGTAGGCCGGATCGGCGTACGGATCGGCCTCGGCGGTGGCGTTGGGATCCACGCGCAGGGCCACCGACGGGGCGAACACCGCTTCGGCCTCATCCAGCACCGCGGCAGTCACCAGCAAATAGCGACCGTTCTGCTGCAGCACGCCCAGCTCGCCAGCGTTGAGCGCCTTGAGCTGCTCGGCGGTGACGTACACACGCTTGATCTTGCCGCCGTAGTTGAAGTGGCGGGCGATCTCGGCGCCGGCGTCGTTCAACGACTTGCCTTCCAGCAGCACCTCGAGCTTGGCCTTGGCCTCGCGACGCAGGCGCGCCTCTTCCTGCTTCAGGCGCTCGGCCTCGATGCGGTCGTCCTTTTCCTTCTGCGCACGGATTGCGTACGCCTTGGCCAGGTCGATGTCCTCGCGCGAGCGCGGCTTGCCCTGGCCGGGGTTCTGGCCCTGGCCGGAACGGCCGCCGCCAGGGCGACCCTTGCCGTGCGGTGCGCGGCGCGCCGCGTCGCCCTCGCGCGGCGGGCGCCCCGGGGCACCCTCGCGCGGTGGGCGCGCGGCATCGCCGGCCTTGGCCGGCGGGCGGGTGCCGTGCGGCTTGTTGCCCGGCCGGCCATCGCGGCGGGCATCGGGTTTGCGTTCTGGCTTGGGCGCAGCTTTGAAGCCCAGGCCCAGCAGCTGGTCGCGGAGTGTATCGCTCATGACGTAGGGTCGATCAGTAGTGCGGGGGCGGCGGTTCTTCGCCCGAATCGGAATACAGCGCGTTGCGGACCTTGCCCAGATCCTCCAGCAGCAGGCGGGTCAAGTCGGCGTTGCGGCTGCCTTCGATGCGAGCATCGGCCAGCGCTTCACTCAGCTCGGCCAAGGCCTGCTCCTGGAAGGACACGCGCATTTCCAGCTCGATCAGGCGCGCTTCCAGCGCCTGTTCACGCGATGAGGGGGTGGAATCATGCATGCAGCGAACGTCCCCGGCCAATGCCGTAATAGGCCAGGCCCGCGGCTTCGATCTCCTGCGGGTCGTACAGATTGCGGCCGTCGAAGACCACCGCATCGTTGAGCATCTCGCGCAACCGGGCGAAATCCGGGCTGCGGAACTGTTTCCATTCGGTCACCACGACCAGCGCATCGGCGCCGTCCAGCGCGTCATAGGCGTGCTCGCAGAACACCAGGTCCTGGCGCTCGCCGAAGATGCGGCGCGCCTCTTCGGTGGCCTCCGGATCGTAGGCACGTACCGTGGCGCCACCCTCCCACAACTGCGCCAGCAGCCGCCGGCTGGAGGCTTCGCGCATGTCATCGGTGTTGGGCTTGAAGGCCAGGCCCCAGACCGCGAAGGTCTTGCCGCGCACGCCCTCATCCTCGCCCCGGTCGTAATGGCGCTGGATCAACTGGTACAGATGCCCCTTCTGCGCATCATTGACCGCCTCCACCGCGTTGAGCAGCTTGGGCTCGTGGCCGTACTGCTGGGCGGTGCGGGCCAGTGCCTGCACGTCCTTGGGGAAACACGAGCCACCGTAACCGGCGCCCGGGTAGATGAAATGCCAGCCGATGCGCGGGTCCGAACCGATGCCCTGGCGGACCTGTTCGACGTCGGCACCGACCTTCTCGGCGATGTTGGCGATCTCGTTCATGAACGAAATCTTGGTGGCCAGCATCGCATTGGCGGCGTACTTGGTCAGCTCCGCCGAGCGCACATCCATCTCCACCACGCGGTCGTGGTTGCGGTTGAACGGCGCGTACAGGCGGCGCATCAGCGCCACCGAATCGGGGTTGGAGGCGCCCACCACGATGCGGTCCGGCCGCATGCAGTCGGCAACCGCGTCGCCCTCCTTCAGGAATTCCGGGTTGGAGACCACGTCGAACGCGATCTCCACCCCACGTGCGGCCAGCACCTCGGCGATGGCCGCGCGCACCTTGTCGGCCGTGCCTACCGGCACGGTCGACTTGTTCACCACCACGGTCGGCACCGCCATGTGCGTGCCGATCGTGCGGGCCACCGCCAGCACGTACTGCAGGTCGGCGCTGCCGTCCTCGTCCGGTGGCGTGCCCACGGCGATGAAGATCACCTGGCCATGCGTGATCGCACTGGCAGCATCGGTGGTGAAGGCCAGCCGCGATGCGGCATGGTTGGCCTTGACCATCGGCTCCAGGCCCGGTTCGTAGATCGGGATGACACCACGGTTGAGGCCGTCGACCTTGGCCTGGTCGATATCGACGCAGACCACCTGATGGCCCACATCGGCCAGGCAGGTACCCGTGACCAACCCGACGTAGCCGGTACCGAAAATCGCTACACGCATGTCCGTGGTGACTCCAGTTCCGATTACGGAAGGACGTTGAGCAGTTCGACGTCGAAAGTCAGCGTGGCGTTCGGACCGATCGGACCGCCCGGCGTGCCCTGCTCGCCATAGGCCAGCTCGCCCGGGATCCAGAAGCGGTACTTGGCGCCGGTCGGCATCAGCGAAACGCCTTCGGACCAGCCCTTGATGACCTGGTCCAGGCCGAACTCGATCGGCTGGCCGCGCTCATAGCTGCTGTCGAAGACGGTGCCATCGAGCAGCTTGCCTTCGTAGTTCACGCGGACCTTGCTGGTCGGCAGCGGACGCTCGCCCGAACCCGGACGCAGCACCTGGTACTGCAGGCCCGAGGCGGTGGTCACCACGCCCGGCACGGTCTTGTTCTTGGCCAGGAAGGCATTGCCTTCGGTGCGGTTGGTACCGGCCTTGGCCGAGGCCTGGGCCTGCATCTCGGCCTGCTTGCCGGCCATGAAGCCTTCCAGCGTGGCCTTGGCCTGCTCCGGGGTCATCTTGGCCGTGCCCTTGTTGAAGGTGGTGGCGATCGCGTCGAACAGCGCGTCCAGGTCCACATCGTCCTTCAGCGGGGCCAGCGACGGGCCGACCGCATAGCTGCCCAGCATCAGGCCGACCTTTTCGCGGTCCACCTTCGGCGCCGGGGTGCCCGGAGCCACGCCCGGCACCGGCTGGCCACTCTTGGCGGCCATCGCCTGGCGCAGTGCGCCGTCGGTGCGCTGGGCCTCTTCCTGGCTGATCAGCGGCTGCTTGCCTTCAAAGGCATTGGTCACCGCGCGACGCAGCGCCGCCAGGTCGATCTCGCTGGAGATCGGAGCGAACGAGTTGGCCACATCGATACCGATGGCGTAGCCGAGCTTTTCCCGTTGGGAGTTCAAAGCGGAAGTCTCCTTGGCAGCCGCAGGTGCGGCCGGTTGTTGCGACATCACGGTACCGGTGGCACCCATCGCCAGAATCAGAACCGACGCCGCGGCGCCGCGCATTCCCATCTTCATTCGCTGCTTTCCTGGAAGTGACTGGACGCCGACGTCGGCGCGAAAGCGATCATTGTCGCACGCACATGCGAGATGTCGAGGTTGTCAGCGCTTTGTCGGCGTGACGGACAGCTCACGTTCGATCGCCGCGACCAATCCGGCGTCATCCGGCTTGACCTTGCTGGGGAACTGGGCCACCACCCGGCCATCGCGCGCGATCAGGTACTTGTGGAAGTTCCAGCCCGGCTGCACCCCGGTGGCCGCGGCCAGGCGCTGGTACAGCGGCGTGGCGTCGGCGCCGGTGACCTGCACCTTCTGGAACATCGGGAACTTGACCCCGTAGGTAAGCGTGCAGAATTCCTGGATCTGGGCCTCGCTGCCCGGTTCCTGGCCCTTGAAGTCGTTGGAGGGGAAGCCCAGCACCGAGAAACCGCGCGCGGCGTACTTCTGCTGCAGCGCCTCCAGGCCCTCGTACTGCGGCGTGAAACCGCACTTGCTGGCGGTATTGACCACCAGCAGCACCTTGCCGCCGTACTGCTTCTGCAGGTTCACCTCGGCCTTGCCGGCCAACGGCCGATAGCTCAGGTCCAGCAGCGCGGCGGCCTGGGCGCCGGTGGCGGCCAGCACGCCGCCCAGCAGCAGCGTTGCCACCCAGCGGCGGGCACGGCCCGGGGCAGTGCGGCGCGGGGACGGCTGGGGACGGATCTGGGGCATTGCGACACTCCACGGCAAGGGCGAACGGGACGGAAAGCGGCCGACCCGCGGCACGGCGCGAGGCCGGCAACGGGCCGTTTCGCACTATATCACCGGCACTTTTGCGCCTGCGTGGTGCGCGCTGGCACCGCCCAGGCTGCGGGGAGGCGCAGACAGCGATGCGATGGTTTCCGCCGAAACATTCCCACCTTGCCGATTCTGGCGGTGTCGCCAGGGGGCGAACGGGTCGCTCGCATTCACCTGAATAGCCACACCGCCTGCCCTACCATTGATCTGGCTGAATGAACCTGCACCCCACGGCGCGATGGATCACCGCTTGAACTCATTTACGATCAATGACTTAACCCATCAATACGGGCCTTTGTCATCCCCCTGCCATCAGTTGGGGAGGCGACATGTTGCACTTCGGCGTGCCGGTGTTATAGTTGCATACAACACCAGTCACCTGATGCAGGGGAAGCCCATGAACCGCATGCGCCGCCGCCAGTCCGCCAAAGCCGTTACCGCCGCCTCCGCGCTGCTGTTGCTCGGTTGGCTGGGCACCCCTGCCGGTGAGGTTGGCATCCGTGCCACCACCGGTGCGTTTGAAAGCCCGCAGGATGCAGGCGTCATCGAGGCAGGGACCGCCGACGGCGCCCCCACGCCCCCCCGCCGGCTGCACAGCTCCCTGTCCATGCCTTACTTCTCATTCGCACAGTCGCTGAACCCACGGAGCTGACCATGAGCGATATCCAATGGAGCGATGGTGCTCCGATCTACCGTCAGCTGAAGGAACGCGTGATCGCCATGATGCTTGACGGCATCATCAAGCCTGGCGACGCCCTGCCCTCGGTCCGGCAGGTCGCCGCCGAGTACCAGCTCAACCCCATCACCGTATCGCGTGCCTACCAGGAACTGGCTGACGAAGGCCTGGTCGAGAAGCGCCGCGGGCTGGGCATGTTCATGACCGAGGAAGCGGCCACGCAGCTGCGCAGCAGCGAGCGCGACCGGTTCCTCAACGAAGAATGGCCACTGGTGCTGGAACGCATCCAACGCCTGGGCCTGAATCTCGACGAATTGCTGCCCCAGGGGAAATCCTCATGAATGCCGTTGCAAGTGATGTCGTCATTTCCGCCCGCGGCCTGCGCAAGGCCTACAAACAGACCGTGGCGCTGGACAACACCAGTTTCACCATCGCCCCGGGCCGGATCACCGGCCTGATCGGCCCCAACGGCGCCGGCAAGACCACCCTGCTCAAGGCCCTGCTCGGCCTGACCACGGTGGACGGCGAACTGCAGGTGCTCGGGCTGGACCCGGCGGTGCAGCGCAACGCCCTGATGAACGATGTCTGCTTCATCGCCGACGTGGCGGTGCTGCCGCGCTGGATGAAGGTGCGCGAGGCGATCGACTTCGTCGCCGGCACCCACCCGCGCTTCGACCGCGCCCGCTGCGAGCGCTTCCTGGCCTCGACCAAGCTGCAGCCCCGGCAGCGCGTGCGCGAACTGTCCAAAGGCATGATCGTGCAGCTGCACCTGGCCCTGGTGATGGCCATCGATGCCAAAGTGCTGGTGCTGGACGAACCGACCCTGGGCCTGGACATCCTGTATCGCAAGGAGTTCTACCAGCGCCTGCTGGAGGATTACTTCGACGAGCAGAAGACCATCATCGTCACCACCCACCAGGTGGAAGAGATCGAGCACATCCTTACCGATGTCATGTTCATCCGCGACGGCCGCATCGTGCTGACCACCGACATGGAAGACATCGGCGAGCGCTACACCGAGGTGCTGGTCGCGGCCGATACGCTGGAGGCGGCGCGTGCGCTGCAGCCGATCGACGAACGCGCCCTGCCGTTCGGCAAGACCGTGCTGCTGTTCGACGGGGTGCCCCGCGCCCAGCTCACGCCCCTGGGCGAGATCCGCAGCCCCGGGCTGGCCGATCTGTTCGTGGCCATCATGAAGGGAACCTACGCATGAACACCGTCCACTACCACCCCATCAGCAAGGCCAGCACCTTCAAGTGGATGCTCAAGCGCGAGTACTGGGAGAACCGGGGCGGGTTCCTGTACGCACCGCTGATCGCCGGCGCGATCTCGCTGGTGATGAGCCTGATCGGCATCCTGTTCGGGTTGCTGGCCATGCACCGCGCCGCCAAGAGTGGCGGCATCGTCATCGACAATGAAAACGTCAACGTCAACGGCCTGGACCTGGCCCTGCTGACCCAGAAGCTGGACGCCGAGGCACTGCGCAACCTGGCCAACGGCCTGGACCTGACCCTGGTACTCAGCTCGCTGTGGCCATTCATCGTGCTGGCCTTCGTGGTGTTCTTCTACTGCCTCGGGGCGCTGTACGACGACCGTCGCGACCGCAGCATCCTGTTCTGGAAATCGCTGCCGCTGTCTGATACCCAGACCGTGCTGTCCAAGGCGCTGAGTGCCCTGCTGGTCGCCCCGGTGATCGCGGTGATCGCCTCGATCCTGACCATGTTCGGCTTCCTGCTGATCATCAGCGTGGTGGTGCTTGCCCATGGTGGCGACCCGATGACCCTGATCTGGGGTCCGGCCAGCCCGTTGAGCATCGCCGCCGGGCACCTGTCCTGGATCCCGGTGTACCTGCTGTGGGCGCTGCCGAGCGTGGGCTGGCTGCTGCTGTGCTCGGCCTGGGCCAAGACCAAGCCGTTCCTGTGGGCGGTGATGCTGCCGCTGTTTGCCGGCATCATCGTCAGCACCACCCACCTGATGAACGCCTTCGGCAGCACCAGCGGCTGGTTCTGGAAGCACATCGTCGGTCGCCTGCTGCTGGGCACCCTGCCGGGCAGCGACGTGTTCTACCGTACCGACCAGCTGCGCGCGGTGATCGGTGACCGCGACAACCTGGTGGCGGTGCTGGCCCCCTCAAACCAGCTGCTGGCGCTGAGCCTGCCGGACATCTGGATCGGCGCTGCCGTCGGCGTGGTATTCATCATCATCGCCATCCGCCTGCGCCGCCGCGCCGGCGAAATCTGACCGCCACGACCTTCCACCCACCCGTTCCAGGAGCCGCACATGATCCGCACGCTCGCCGTCGCTTCGCTGTTGTTGCTGCCGCTGTCGGCCCTGGCCGACGAGCCGCAGTGCAAGTTCAATGAACCGCGCGAGCTCAAGCTCGACCTGGCCGGTGCCAAGGCGGTGGTGTTCGAGGTCAACCAGCACGACCTGGTGCTCACCGCCGGCCCCGGTCCGGCCACGCTGGGCGGGCGCGCCTGCGCCTCCAATGCCGACTGGCTGCGCGAGCTGACCGTGACCCAGCAGAAGGTGGACGGCAAGCTGGTGGTGCGACTGCAGCGCCAGGGCGGCAACCACATCAGCATGGGCAGCAACTATGCCTACCTGGACCTGCGTGGCAGCGTGCCGGATACGCTCATGGTGCAGCTGAAGGTCGGCTCCGGCGATGCCAGCGTCAGCGGTGCGCATTCGCTCAGCGCCGACGTGCAGTCCGGCGACATCAAGCTGCACGGCATCAAGGGCCTGGTCACCGCGGCGATCGGTTCGGGCGATGTGATCCTCGACGGCGCCGGGGCGCTCAACCTGCTGTCGGTGGGCTCGGGCGACTTCACCGCCCGCAACATCCGCGGCCATGCCAAGGTCGGCACGGTCGGATCGGGCGACCTGGACCTGGACGGGGTGCAGGGCAACGTGGACCTGGGCACGGTCGGCTCGGGCGATGTGGACCTGCGCCAGGTCAAGGGCAACGTGATGGTGGGCGAGGTGGGTTCGGGCGACCTCGAACTGCGCGGGGTGGGCGGCAACGTCACCGTCGAGCGGCATGGTTCGGGCGATGTGACCGTGCGCGACGTCGCCGGCGACCTCACCGTGGCCCACAGCGGCAGCGGCGATATCCGGCACAGCGGCGTGGCCGGTCGCGTGCAGCTGCCACGCGGCAAGTAACGCTTCTTCTCCCCTTCTCCAGGAATGCGCGCATGACCACCCGACTGCTGCTGCCCGCCCTGCTGCTGTGCCTGCCCCTGGCAGCCTGTGGCGATCACCCCTCCGGCAAGGCCGATCCGGCCACCGGCAAGACCGCCTCGCCGGTCGCAGAGACCAAGACGGTCGGCAAGACCGTGCAGGAGGCCACCGACAAGGCTCGTCAGGAGCTGGCGAAAAGCAACATCAGCGTCTCCGACGGCCAGTCGATCAAGGCCGAGATCACCCCGCAGGGCGAACTGCTGATCAACGGCAAGGCGGTCACCACCGACGCCAGCCAGCGTGCGCTGCTGCTCGACTACCGCAAGCAGGTCGAGGCGGTGGCTGGGGCCGGCATGGACATCGGCGTGGCCGGCGCCAACCTGGGCGTCAGCGCGGCAGGCGAAGCGCTCAAGGGCATCTTCTCCGGCGACACCCAGGGCATCGAGGCCCGGGTGAACGCCGAGGCAAGCAAGATCGAGGCCCAGGCCAGGAAGCTGTGCACACTGCTGCCGGAGATGATGGCCAAGCAGCAGGCGCTGGCAGTGGCGGTGCCCGAGTTCAAGCCCTACGCCACCATGGACCAGGGCGATATCGACGACTGCGGCAAGTAAGCGCCCCGGCTGCGACGTTCGGTCGCAGCCCGGCCCGCATGCACGGGGGGAGGACTAGAATGGCCCTCCCCCCTTTTCATGCCTGCCGTCTGCCCATGAAGAAGCTCTGCCTGCTCCTGTTCGCCCTGTTCTGCGTGGTCGCCACCGGCTGCGACCAGGAATACCGCAACCATCGCGCCGAGCGCGGCAAACCGAAGATCACGGTCAGCGACGGCATGCTCACCGTGCGCCGTGCGCCGGCGCCGAACATCATCGTGCTGCCCAATGGGCACATGAAGATCGACGAGATCGAGATTCCGCTCGATGCCAGCCAGCAGGCCCTGCTGCAGGGCATGTTCGGGCAGCTGCAGGTGCTGCGCCAGAACACGCTCACCGACGCTCCGCCGGATCCGGCCAAGCGCTCGGTCAAGATCCAGGTTCCTGCCGGCATGCAGCCGATTCCGCCGGACCTGGTGCAGCGCATCCCGGAGTTCAAGGATTACACCGAGACCTTCGACAACCTGCAGGCCGACCGGCACTGAACCTGGCAGGTAGATCCACGCCAGGCGCGGCTGCCTTGGCGGCCGACGCCAGGGCGCCGGATCGAAGCGCCGCCACGCACGGCGGGGGGGGCTGTCGCAAACCCAGGCGTGCGCCGGGCGCCGCACGCAATCGCGTGACGAAAAAAACGGGCCTTGCGGCCCGTTTTTCGTTTCAGCGTCGCATCGCGATCAACCGCCGCCGCCACCGCCGCCGGCATGGATGCCGCCCGCGGTGAGTGCCGCCGGATCCAGCAGCCTGCGCAGTTCGGCCTCGGCCAGGCCGCTGTCCTCGAGCGCCACGTCCAGCACCGGACGCTGCTCCTTGTAGGCGCGCTTGGCAATGGCCGCCGCCTTCTCGTAACCGATGATCGGGTTCAGCGCGGTCACCAGGATCGGGTTGCGATCCAGTGCCTCGCGGACCCGGTCCTCGCGCACCTTCAGGCCGACGATCGCCGTATCGGCCAGCAGCCGCGAAATGTTGGCCAGCAGCCCGATCCCGTCGAGCAGGTTGGCCGCGATCAACGGCAGCGTCACGTTCAACTGGAAGTTGCCGGTCTGCCCGGCCACGGTAATCGCGGTGTGGTGGCCGATCACCTGCGCGCACACCATCACCGTCGCCTCCGGAATCACCGGATTGACCTTGCCCGGCATGATCGAACTGCCGGGCTGCAACGCCGGCAGCTCGATCTCACCCAGCCCCGCCAGCGGACCGGCATTCATCCAGCGCAGGTCGTTGGCGATCTTGATCAGGGCCACCGCCAACGCATTGAGCTGCCCGGACAGCTCCACCGCGTCATCCTGCGCTGCCAGCCCTTCGAACTTGTTGTCGGCGCTGTCGAACTTCACGCCCGTCTGCTGCTTGAGCAGCTTGGCCACCCGCTCGCCAAAGCGCGGATCGGCGTTGATCCCGGTGCCGATCGCGGTGCCGCCCAGCGGCAACCGGCGCAGCCGCTTCAGGCTGTCCTCGATGCGCTCCTGCGCCGAGGACAACTGGGCCGACCATGCGCCGAACTCCTGCTCGAAGGTCAGCGGCATCGCGTCCATCAGGTGGGTGCGCCCGGTCTTGACCACCTTGCGCAGGCTGCGGCCCTTCTTGTCGATGCTCTTGCGCAGGTGCACCAGCGCGGGCAGCAACTGCTCCTGCACGCCGAGCAGCGCCGACACGCGCAGCGCGGTGGGGATCACATCGTTGGAACTCTGCCCCTGGTTCACGTGATCGTTGGGGTGCACGGCCAGCTTGCCGGCCTTGCCGGCGCGGTTGGCCAGCGTGGCAATCACCTCGTTGGCATTCATGTTCGAGGACGTGCCCGACCCGGTCTGGTACACATCGATCGGGAAGTGCGCGTCATGCTGGCCCTGGGCAACCTCCGCCGCTGCCAGCTCGATGGCTTTGCCGATGTTCTTCGGCAGGTGGCCCAGCTCGACATTCACTGCCGCGGCCGCGCCCTTGACCAGCCCCAGCGCGCGGATGAAACCGCGCGGCATGCGCTGCCCGGACACCGGGAAATTGTTCACCGCCCGCTGCGTCTGCGCCCCCCACAACGCGTCGCTGGGCACCTGCAGCTCGCCCATGCTGTCGTGTTCGATCCTGAAACCCTTGCTCATTGCATCACTCCGCGTTTCTTTCGGTTTGGAAAGGGAACCTGCGGCTGGCAACGGGCCTGATTCCCTGGCTGGCGGCTCTGCGCACGATACTCCCAAGCCGTGTTGAAACCCAAGGACGGGTGTGATCGGCTAGACTCGGGATTCGTGTTCATTCAGAAAGCCTTCCGCCCCCATGGGTGACGACCCCGACAGTAGTCCCCGGCCTGCCGCCGCGCAGCGCCCCGTCCTGCCTTCCACCCTGCCTGCCGCGCTGCTGCCGGAGGCATGGCGATGATCGGCAACCTCCTGCTTCTGCTGCTGGCCCTGGGCCTGGTGCTGCTCAACGGCTTTTTCGTGGCCGCCGAGTTCGCCCTGGTCAAGCTGCGCCACACCCAGGCCGTCGGCCTGGCCGAACGCCACGGCTGGCGCGGTCGCCTGCTGCTCAACGTGCACTCGCACCTGGATGCCTACCTGTCGGCCTGCCAGCTCGGCATCACCCTGTCCTCGCTGGGCCTGGGCTGGGTCGGTGAGCCCGCCTTCGCGCACCTGCTGCAACCGCTGTTCGATGCCCTGGGCATGAGCGCCGACGCCGCGCGCCTGACCGCCTTCATCATCGCCTTCAGCGTGATCTCCTTCCTGCACATCGTGCTGGGCGAACTGGCGCCCAAGTCGATGGCGATCCGCCGCCCGGACCGCATGTCGCTGTGGACCGCCGCGCCGCTGTACCTGTTCTACTGGGCCATGTACCCGGCCATCTGGCTGCTCAACAACAGTGCCAATGCGCTGCTGCGGCTGGCCGGCTGGGGCGATGTGGAGCACACCTCGCACCGCTATTCGCGCGAGGAGCTCAAGCTGATCGTCGGCCGCCAGCAGCCCACCGGCACCGCGCCGGACCAGGACCTCACGCTGATGAGCCACGCGCTGGAACTGCCCGAGCTGGTGGCCGGCGACCTGATGCGCTCACGCGACCACATGCGCTCGTTCCGCGAAGGGATGCGCCTGGCCGAGGTCATGGCCGAGTTCGCCGAGAGCCGCTACAGCCGCTACCCGTGGTTCGACCGCGACGGCGAGGAAGTGCTCGGCATCCTGCACATGAAGGACCTGCTGGTGGAGATCGCCCGCGGCCGTCCCACCGACGATCTGCGCCCGCTGCTGCGGCCGGCCAATCTGATCGCGCTGGAAACCCCGGTGCCGCTGGTGCTGGAGCGCTTCCGCACCGGCACCACCCACCTGGCGCTGTGCGTGGAGGAACACGGCCGGATCCTGGGCTACTTCACCCTGGAAGACCTGCTGGAGGTGGTGGTCGGCGACATCGAAGACGAGCACCCGCATATCGTCAAGGACGCGCCGACCCGCGGCGCCGATGGCAGCCTGCTGGTGGCCGGCTCCACCTCGATCTTCCGGCTGGAGCGCCTGCTCGGGCACGATCTGCAGGCGCCGGACCACCTCAACTCGGTCGGCGGGCTGATCGTGCACCAGCTGCAGCGGCTGCCCGAGGAGGGGGAGCAGCTGCTGATCGACGGGCACCAGTTCACCATCAAGCGCATGACCGGGCACCGTATCCAGGCGGTGACCGTACGCATGGCACAGGCCGAGGCCCCCGGGGCAGCGTAGAATGGCGGCCCCCGCCGTCATCGCCCTGCCCCTGCCATGTCCGAATTCGCCCTGCTCGCCCTGTCCCCGCTCGATGGCCGCTATGCCGGCAAAGTCGACGCGCTGCGCCCGATCTTCTCCGAATATGGCCTGATCAAGGCCCGCGTGAAGGTGGAAGTGGAATGGCTGCTGGCACTGGCCAACGAGCCGGGCATCGTCGAACTGGCGCCGTTCCCGGCCGCCGCCGTCGCCCGCCTGCGCGCGCTGGCCGATGACTTCTCCCCTGCCCATGCGGCCCGGGTCAAGGAGATCGAACGCACCACCAACCACGACGTCAAGGCCGTGGAGTACTTCATCAAGGAGCAGCTCAAGGCCGACGCCGAGCTGGGCCCGGCACTGGAGTTCGTGCATTTCGCCTGCACCAGCGAAGACATCAACAACCTCAGCTACGGGCTGATGCTCGAGCAGGCCCGCCGTGAGGTGCTGCTGCCCAGCCTGGACGGCGTCACCGCCAGCCTGCGCGCCCTCGCCCACGCCCAGGCCAACCAGCCGATGCTGTCACGCACCCACGGCCAGACCGCCTCGCCCACCACCCTGGGCAAGGAAGTGGCCAACGTGGTGGCCCGCCTGGAGCGCCAGCGCAGGCAGATCGCCGCGGTGGAACTGACCGGCAAGATCAACGGCGCGGTCGGCAACTACAACGCCCACGTCATCGCCTACCCGGCGGTGGACTGGCCGGCCTTCGCCAAGCGCTTCGTGGAAAGCCTGGGCCTGGTGTTCAACCCGTACACCACCCAGATCGAGCCGCACGACAACGTCGCCGAGATCGGCGATGCCGCGCGTCGCGCCAACATCATCCTGATCGACCTGGCCCGCGACATCTGGGGCTACATCTCGCTGGGCTACTTCAAGCAGAAGCTCAAGGAAGGCGAAGTGGGCTCCTCGACCATGCCGCACAAGGTCAACCCGATCGACTTCGAGAACGCCGAGGGCAACTTCGGCATCGCCAACGCCCTGTTCGAGCATTTCAGCGCCAAGCTGCCGATCAGCCGCTGGCAGCGCGACCTGACCGACTCCACCGTGCTGCGCGCGGTCGGCACGGCCTTCGGCCACACCCAGGTCGGCCTGGATTCGCTGGCCAAGGGCCTGGGCAAGCTGACCGTGAACCCCGAGCGCCTGGATGCCGATCTGGATGCCTCGTGGGAAGTGCTGGCCGAAGCCGTGCAGACGGTGATGCGCCGTTACGGCCTGCCCAACCCCTACGAGCAGCTCAAGGCCCTGACCCGCGGCCAGGGCATCACCGCCGAATCGATGCAGGCCTTCGTCGAATCGCTGGACCTGCCCGAAGACGCCAAGCAGGGCCTGCGCGCACTGACCCCGGGCGGCTACGTCGGCCTGGCGGCGGACCTGGCCAAGGCGATCTGAGGATCGCGCCACCCGCGTGAACCGCGAAGGGACGCCGGCACTGCCAGCGTCCCTTTTTCAACCCACCGGCGAGGGCCGGATCCGGACCGACCGCCGACGTTGCCGATCGGCGCGACGAACGCATGACCCCGGCCGGAGATGGGCGGACGCCAGCATCGCCCGTTTTTCGTGATGGACGACAGGGTCGCCGGGAAGCGCCCGGCCCGGCGGGCGCTCCATTGCACTGCGTTACCGGATCGGGACACGGTATCGGCAGTCGGTTGGGACCCGACCCTACCAGCGCTGCGCTTTCCCGGGTCTCCTGCTGCCACCAATCCGGTTGCGTTACCGACCGAAGGCGTCAGGGGCCGCGCGCACCACCCAGCCGATATCGCGCGACGTGGGACCAGCGCATTTCCCCGCACGACCGCCGCGGACACTCCGATGACCGACCAACCCACCTGGTAGGGTCGGATCCCGATCGACCGCCGACGTTGCTGATCGGCGCGACGAACGCATGAACCCGGCCGGAGACACACGGGCGCCGGCATCGCCCGTTTTTTTGTGATGGACGACAGGGTCGCCGGGAAGCGCCCGGCCCTGCGGGCGCTCCATTGCACTGCGTTACCGGATCGGGACACGGTATCGGCAGTCGGTTGGGACCCGACCCTACCAGCGCTGCGCTTTCCCGGGTCTCCTGCTGCCACCAATCCGGTTGCGTTACCGACCGAAGGCGTCAGGGGCCGCGCGCACCACCCAGCCGATATCGCGCGACGTGGGACCAGCGCATTTCCCCGCACGACCGCCGCGGACACTCCGATGACCGACCAACCCACCTGGTAGGGTCGGATCCCGATCGACCGCCGACGTTGCTGATCGGCGCGACGAACGCATGAACCCGGCCGGAGACACACGGGCGCCGGCATCGCCCGTTTTTTTGTGATGGACGACAGGGTCGCCGGGAAGCGCCCGGCCCTGCGGGCGCTCCATTGCACTGCGTTACCGGATCGGGACACGGTATCGGCAGTCGGTTGGGAGCCGACCCTACCAGGGCTGTGCCTTCCCGGTCTCGTGCTGCCCCCAATCCTGGTGCGTTACCGACCGAGGGCGTCACCGGCCGGACCGACATTGCGCCCACCCCTGGCTGTCGTACGTCGCTCAACGTGCACGTCACGCAAGGACGCGGGGCTGGACATGGATCTGCGACTCGGACCGCCACGCCCGCGCCCCCCGCGACACCGCACCGCAGGTGCACATCCGCCCCAACCAGCGGACAATAGCCCCGCTCGCGCCGGCCAAGGCCGCGCCCCCGTTTCTGTCTACACGCTCCCAGGATTCCCCCATGGCTGCCCGCACGACCAAGACCCCCGTCATTGAAATCCAGGCCCGCCCCGGCCTCCCGCTCGGCATGCCCGCGGCCGTGTTCCTGCGCGACTACTGGCAGAAGCGCCCCCTGCTCATCCGCGCCGCCTTCCCGGACTTCCAGACCCCGGTCCAGCCCGAAGACCTGGCTGGGCTGGCCTGCGAGGAAACCGCGCTGTCGCGCCTGATCACGCATGATCGGGCCACCGATGGCTGGACCGTGCGCACCGGCCCGTTCCAGGAAGACGAGTTCCCGGGCATGCCCGACCACGACTGGACCCTGCTGGTCCAGGACGTGGACAAGTGGGACGCCGACGTGCGCGCCCTGATCGGCCACTTCGACTTCCTGCCGCGCTGGCGCATGGACGATGTGATGATCAGTTTCGCCGCCACCGGCGGCTCGGTCGGCGCCCACGTCGACCAGTACGACGTCTTCCTGCTGCAGGCCCACGGCCACCGCCGCTGGCAGATCGACGCCAGTGAATCCACCAAGGGCAAGCGCCCCCCGCTGGACTTCCGCGATGACGTCGAGCTCAAGCTCCTGCGCCGCTTCAAGCCCACCCACGACTGGGTCCTGGCACCGGGCGACATGCTCTACCTGCCGCCCAACGTGCCGCACAACGGCGTGGCCGAAGACCCCTGCCTGACCTTCTCCTTCGGCATGCGCGCACCGGCCTCGGCCGAGCTGATCAGCGATTACCTGGACACCCTCATCGAAGGCGCCGACGAGTCCATCCGCTACCAGGATCCGGATCTCACCCTGCCCGAGGACCCCAACGAAATCGACGTGGTGGCGATGAACCGCGTGGTCGAGGCGCTCAACGCCATCCGCATGAACGACCCCGACAAGCTCGGCGACTGGTTCGGCCGCTTCATCACCACCTACCGCGCCGCCGGCGAAGTGATGCCCGGTGGCGAACCGGTGCCGCGCGAGGACATCGAAGCGGCGCTGGGCGCCGGCCTGGACCTGCAGCGCCACCCCTGGGCGCGGATGGCCTGGCGGCGTGCCAAGCGTGGCGCCAGCCTGTATTGCAGTGGCCTGGAGTTCGCCCTGCCGGTCAAGGACGCCCAGCTGCTGGCCGCCACCGAACAGCTCGGCGGGGCGCTGTACCAGAAGCTCTCGGCCAAGGGCCGCGACGCCGTGCAGGCGCTGGTCTGCGGCGGCTACTACCAGCTGTTCGACGCCACCGCCTTCGATGACGGGGACGACTACGAGGACGAGGACGACCACGAGGACGCAGGCGATACCGTCACCGGCCCCGCCGTCGTCGATGGCAGCGGCGCGGTCGACGTGGACACTGCGGCCACCGGGGCCGACGTCCACGAAGTGACCATCCACGAAGACGGCATCGAAGTGATCGTCGATTTCGACGATAGCGACGACCAGGACGACGGCAAGCCGGCCTGAGCATGGCCAGCGGCGTCCAGGTCGAAATAGTGCCCTACCCGGTCCAGCGCGAAGCGCTGCACCGGGTCCGCCACCGTGTCTTCGTGGAGGAACAGCAGGTCCCGGCCGCGCTGGAGATCGATGCCCTGGACCCGCTCAGCGTGCACGTGCTGGCCCGCAGCGCCGACGGCACCCCGGTCGGTGCCGGCCGGCTTACCCCGGACGGCCGCATCGGCCGCATGGCGGTACTGGCCGACTGGCGGGGCCACGGCGTGGGCCAGGCCCTGCTGCTGGCCCTGGTCGAGGCGGCGCGGGCGCGCGGCTGGCAGGAGGTGACCCTGCATGCCCAGCTGCCAGCCCGCGTGTTCTATGCCCGGCAGGGCTTCCTGCCCCACGGGGAGGTCTTCGAGGAAGCCGGCATCGCCCACCAGCACATGCGCCGGGTGCTGCAGGGCGCGGCCAACATCGACACCGCCGCCGAGGCGGTGGCGATCACCACCGCGCTGGTCCACCGGGCCCGGCGCCAGCTGTGGATCCACAGCCGCCAGCTCGACCCCGGGCTGCTCGATGCACCGCCGGTGCTGGAGGCATTGCGCCGCTTCGGCACCGCCCGCCACGACAAGCAGGCCTGGCTGATCGTGCACGACGCCCAGGCCATCGCCCAGGCCGGTTCGCCACTGCTCGGGCTGGTGCAGCGCCTGCCCAGCGTGTTCCGGATCCGCCAGGTCAGCGACCCGATCGACCGCGCGCTGGCGTCGGCCTGCCTGCTCAACGATGCCGGGGACTACTACTTTCGTCTCAGCGGACATCGTTTCGACGGCGAAGCCGCGCTTGCCCTGCCAGCACGTTCGCGACCGTTGCAGGACGGTTTGCAGCGCGTATGGGAACGTTCGCGTGAATGCAGCGAATTGAGGGCGATCGGCCTGTAGCTCACGCCACGGGCTCGAACCTGTCTGGGAATGACACCGCAGGTCCTGCCCGGGCCGCCGCGATGCCCCTTCCTGTCCCGATGGGGGTACAATTTGGGGAGTTAGATACCGCCCGCGCAGGGCTATTCACTTTTCCCTGCCGGATCATCGAAGCCTTACCCCACAAGCGAATCCGACCCTCCATCGTGGACAATCTACTGAAGCAGTTTGCGCAGTCTTCGCAGCTCGCCGGCGGCAACGCCTCCTATATCGAGGATCTGTACGAGCAGTACCTCGTTTCTCCGGACAGTGTCGATCCCAAATGGAAGACCTACTTCGACGGCTTCAAGGGCCGCGAAGCAGGTGACATTCCGCACTCGGCCGTCATCGCCCACATCACCGAAGCCGCCAAGAACGCTGGCAACAGCGCCACGGCCACCGGTGCCGGCGACGAACGCGAGCGCAATGTCGGCCGTCTGATCACCGCCTACCGTTCGCGCGGCCACCTCGGTGCCCGCCTGGACCCGCTGGGCCTGACCCCGCCGACCAACCCGCCGGACCTTGGGCTGCCGTTCCACAGCCTGTCCGAGAGCGACCTGGGCAGCGAGTTCAGCACCGGCGGCATCGCCGGCCAGCCGCGCATGAAGCTGCGCGACCTGCTCGAGCGCCTCAAGAAGACCTACACCGGTTCGATCGGTGCGGAATTCATGCACATCTCCGAGGTCGAGCAGCGCCAGTGGCTGTACCAGCGCCTGGAAACGGCCGGTGGCAACTACAACCTGGACGCCGACACCCAGCGCCGCACCCTGGAGCGCCTGACGGCGGCCGAGGGTCTGGAGCGCTACCTGCATACCAAGTACGTCGGCCAGAAGCGCTTCTCGCTGGAAGGTGGCGACGCGCTGATCCCGATGATGGACACCATCATCCGTGACGCCGGCAAGGATGGCGTCAAGGACGTGGTGATCGGCATGGCCCACCGCGGCCGTCTGAACGTGCTGGTCAACACGCTGGGCAAGAGCCCGCGCAAGCTGTTCGACGAGTTCGAAGGCAAGTTCGAGCACGACGACCATGCCTCGGCCGGCGACGTGAAGTACCACATGGGCTTCTCGGCCGACGTGTCCACCCCCGGCGGCGCGGTCCACCTGGCGCTGGCGTTCAACCCCTCGCACCTGGAAATCGCCGACCCGGTCGTGGCCGGCAGCGTGCGCTCGCGCCAGGAACGCCGTGGCGACACCGCGCGCAAGCAGGTGATGCCGATCCTGATCCACGGCGATGCGGCCTTCTCCGGCCAGGGCGTGGTGATGGAGCTGTTCCAGATGTCCCAGGCCCGCGGCTTCGCCGTCGGTGGCACGGTGCACATCGTGGTCAACAACCAGGTCGGCTTCACCACCTCCAACCCGCTGGATACGCGCTCCACGCGCTACGCCACCGACGTGGCCAAGATGATCGCCGCCCCGGTGCTGCACGTGAACGGCGACGATCCCGAAGCGGTCGTGTTTGCTGCCCAGCTGGCCTTCGAGTTCCGCCAGAAGTTCGCCAAGGACGTGGTCATCGACCTGATGTGCTACCGCCGTTGGGGCCATAACGAGGCCGACGAACCGGCGATCACCCAGCCGCTGATGTACCAGGTGATCCGCAAGCACCAGACCACCCGCGAGCTGTACGCGGCCAAGCTGGAAGCCGCCGGCGTGATCCCGGCCGACGCTGGCAAGGCGCTGGTCGATGCCTACCGCAACAAGCTCGATGCCGGTGAAGTGACCACCGAGCTGGCGGCCGTCGAGAAGACCCCGGCCACGAGCAAGATGTACGTCGACTGGCCCGCGCTGCTCAACGGCAAGCTGTCCGATCCCATCTCCACCGCGGTGGGCATGGAGAAGGTCAAGCAGCTGGCCAAGCTGATCAACACCGTGCCCGAAGGCGTGGAGCTGCACTCGCGTGTGGCCAAGGTGTATGACGACCGTCGCAAGATGGCCGCCGGCGAGATCCCGGGCGACTGGGGCTTTGCCGAGAACCTGGCCTACGCCACCGTGCTGGACGAAGGCAACAGCCTGCGCCTGGTCGGCCAGGACGTCGGCCGCGGTACCTTCACCCACCGCCACGCGATCCTGCACGACCAGAAGACCGACAACTACTACCTGCCGCTGCGTCAGCTGGTCGAGTCGCCGGAACAGGCCACCATCATCGATTCGCTGCTCAGCGAAGAAGCGGTGATGGCCTATGAGTACGGCTTCTCCACCACCGATCCGAACACCCTGTGCATCTGGGAAGGCCAGTTCGGCGACTTCGCCAACGGTGCCCAGGTCGTGATCGATCAGTTCATCGCTGCCGGCGAAGCCAAGTGGGGCCGCATCAGCGGTTTGACCCTGCTGCTGCCGCACGGTTACGAAGGGCAGGGCCCGGAACACAGCTCGGCGCGCCTGGAGCGTTTCCTGCAGCTGTGCGCGCTGGAGAACATGCTGGTGTGCGTGCCGTCGACCCCGGCGCAGGCGTACCACATGCTGCGTCGCCAGATGCGCATGACCACCCGCAAGCCGCTGGTGGTGATGTCGCCCAAGTCGCTGCTGCGCCACAAGCTGGCCGTGTCGAGCCTGGAAGAGCTGGCCGATGGGCAGTTCCAGCACCTGATCGGCGATGCCAACGCAGACGCGAAGAAGGTCAAGCGCGTGGTGCTGTGCTCGGGCAAGGTCTATTACGACCTGCTGGAAGACCAGACCAAGCGTGGCCAGGACGATGTGGCCATCATCCGCGTCGAACAGCTGTATCCGTTCCCGCGCGCGCTGCTGGCTGCCGAACTGAAGAAGTACGGCAAGGCTGCCGATGTGGTGTGGACGCAGGAAGAACCGCAGAACCAGGGGGCGTGGTACCAGATCCGCCACCACCTGCAGTTCTGCCTGGCCGATGGCCAGAGCCTGCACTACGCCGGTCGCGCCCGTTCGGCATCGCCGGCCGCTGGACACATGGCTGACCACATCATCGAGCAGCAGAAGCTGATCGCCGATGCCCTGGTCAACCCGTTCAACGACTCGGTTGCTGAATAACCTCTCCCCCTCATTCTAGAAAAGACAAACCAGGAAGCTCCCGCATGGCCACCGAAGTCAAAGCCCCGGTACTGCCCGAATCCGTCGCCGACGGCACCATCGCCACCTGGCACAAGAAAGTCGGCGATGCCGTCAAGCGCGATGAAAACCTGCTTGATCTGGAAACCGACAAGGTCGTCCTGGAAGTGCCGTCGCCGGTCGATGGCGTGCTGAAGGAGATCAAGTTCGAGGTGGGCGCCACCGTGACCTCCAGCCAGGTCGTGGCCATCATCGAAGAAGGCGCGACCGCTGCTGCCGCGCCGGCCGAAGAGAAGAAGGCCGACGCCCCGGCCGCTGCTCCGGCACCGGCCGCTGCCGCTCCGGCCGCTGCGGCTGCACCGGCGCCGGCCGCCAAGACCGCCGCCGATGCCCTGCCCCCGGGCGCCCGTTTCTCGGCGATCACCGAAGGCGTGAACCCGGCTGACGTGGACGGCACCGGCCGTCGCGGCGCGGTGACCAAGGAAGACATCGTCAACTTCGCCCGCAACGGCGGCGCCGGCAAGGCCGGTGGCGCACGTCCGGAAGAACGCGTGCCGATGACCCGCATCCGCAAGCGCATCGCCGAGCGCCTGATGCAGTCCAAGAACGGCACCGCCATGCTGACCACCTTCAACGAGGTCGACCTGTCCAAGGTCTCGGCCGCGCGCAAGGATCTGCAGGACGAGTTCGTCAAGGCGCACGGCATCAAGCTGGGCTTCATGAGCTTCTTCGTGAAGGCCGCCGCCAACGCGCTGCAGCGCTTCCCGCTGGTCAATGCCTCGATCGATGGTGACGACATCATCTATCACGGCTACTCGGACATCTCGATCGCCGTGTCGACCGAGAAGGGCCTGGTGACCCCGGTGCTGCGCAATGTCGAGCGCATGTCCTTCGCGGACATCGAAAAGACCATCGCCGACTACGCCAAGAAGGCCCGTGACGGCAAGCTGAGCCTGGAAGAACTGCAGGGCGGCACCTTCACCGTGACCAACGGCGGCACCTTCGGCTCGCTGCTGTCGACCCCGATCATCAACCCGCCGCAGAGCGCCATCCTGGGCATGCACGCCATCAAGGAGCGTCCGATCGCCCAGAACGGCCAGGTCGTGATCGCGCCGATGATGTACCTGGCGCTGTCCTACGACCACCGCATCATCGATGGCAAGGACTCGGTGCAGTTCCTGGTGGACATCAAGAACCAGCTGGAAAACCCGGGCCGCATGCTGTTCGGCCTGTAAGACCCGCCACCCCTCCGCGCCTGCGCGGAGGGGTGCTGGTTTTACGGCACTGCACCGCACTGCCCTGCTCTCTCCCCGGCGCCTGCGCGCCACCGGCTTCGACCGAAGCTCGGGAATGCAACAAGGACTATTTCAATGGCTGAACAATTCGACGTCGTCGTCATCGGTGCCGGTCCGGCCGGCTACCACGCCGCCATCCGCGCCGCGCAGCTGGGTCTGAAGACCGCCTGCATCGACGCCGCCCTGGGCAAGGACGGCAAGCCGGCCCTCGGTGGTACCTGCCTGCGCGTGGGCTGCATCCCGTCCAAGGCGCTGCTGGATTCCTCGCGCCAGTTCTGGAACATGGGCCACATCTTTGGCGACCATGGCATCAGCTTCAAGGATGCCAAGATCGACGTCGAAGCGATGGTTGGCCGCAAGGACAAGATCGTCAAGCAGTTCACCGGCGGCATCGGCATGCTGTTCAAGGCCAACAAGGTCGCCGCCTACTACGGCTTCGGCGAGCTGCAGCCGGGCAACGTGGTCAAGGTCACCCAGCACGACGGTTCCATCGTCGAGCTCAAGGGCACCAACGTGATCATCGCCGCCGGTTCGGATTCGATCGAACTGCCGTTCGCCAAGTTCGATGGCGAGACCATCGTCGACAACGTCGGCGGCCTGGACTTCACCGAAGTTCCCGCCCGCCTGGCCGTGATCGGCGCCGGCGTGATCGGTCTGGAGCTGGGTAGCGTGTGGAAGCGCCTGGGCGCGGACGTGACCATCCTGGAGGCGCTGCCGGAGTTCCTGGCCGCCGCCGATACCGAAGTGGCCAAGGCCGCCGCCAAGGAATTCAAGAAGCAGGGCCTGGACATCCGCCTGGGTGCCAAGGTCTCCAAGGCCGAGGTGACCGGCAAGGGCAAGAAGAAGGAAGTTGCCCTGACCTACACCGACGCCGAAGGCGAGAAGAGCCTGGTCGTGGACAAGCTGCTGGTGGCCGTTGGCCGCCGCGCCGCCACCAAGGGGCTGCTGGCCGAAGGCACCGGCGTCAAGATCAACGAGCGCGGCCAGATCGAAGTGGACGACCATTGCCACACCGGCGTGGACGGCGTGTGGGCGGTCGGTGACTGCGTGCGCGGCCCGATGCTGGCGCACAAGGGCTTCGAAGAAGGCATCGCGGTCGCCGAACTGATCGCCGGCCTGCCGGGCCACGTCAACTTCGACACCATCCCGTGGGTCATCTACACCGAGCCGGAGCTGGCCTGGGTCGGCAAGACCGAGCAGCAGCTGAAGGCCGAGGGCATTCCGTACAAGGCCGGCAGCTTCCCGTTCGCCGCCAACGGCCGCGCCGTGGCGATGGTTGAGCCGGCAGGCTTCGTGAAGGTGCTGGCGCATGCCGAAACCGATCGCATCCTGGGCATGCACCTGGTCGGCGCGAACGTGTCCGAGCTGGTCCACGAAGGCGTGCTGACCATGGAGTTCAGCGGTTCGGCCGACGACCTGGCGCGGATCTGCCACGCCCACCCGTCGCTGTCCGAAGCCGTGCACGACGCGGCGATGGCGGTGAGCAAGCGCGCCATCCACAAGGCGAACTGATCGCCCTGCGGATCGGGTAACGAAAAACCCCGCCAAGGCGGGGTTTTTTGTGCGTGCTTGCCCGGTGGCAACCACTGCCGGCGGCGCCTCGAACATGACGCCGGTGGTCCGGGGCGCTGGCGGGCGCGTCGCCCCTCTCTGGTAGTGCCGGGCGCTGGCCGGCTCCTCGATCAACCTGTCGAGGAGCCGGCCAGCGGCCGGCACTACCGGCGCGATTTTGTCAGCAGCACTGCAAGCCCAGCCAGGTCTGCGACAGATCCCGCGCGGCCAACGCCTGCCGGCGGACCCAGGCGTACAGCATTCCCGAATCGCCCCACATCGCCTCGTCGTCCGAATCCAGCTGCAGCAGCAGCGCCCAGTCGGCCACACCGGCCGCCAGCGCAGCGGCGCGGGGATCGTCATATCCGCTCGGGTCGCCGCAATACAGGCCATGGCTGACCAGCTGCGCTTCCAGTGCCATGTCGCCCTGCACGTTATGCGACCAGCCGCCCAGGCCGTGCCGCTCGCCCGGCGTCGGGGAGCCCAGGTCGGCGATATCGTCCACCAGTGCGTAGTAGCCCTCCTCGGCCGCGTCGTCCCAGCCCAGCCCGGCGTCACGCAGCGCCTGCGCCACCGCTTCGCCCTCGGACGTAAACGAATGCGGCAGGCTCCAGGCCTGATGGAACGCCAACGCGGACGGTGCCAACGCGGCCTCCGCATCCGGCGCAGGCAGGCGCTGCAACCCGTCCGCGTCGAACAGGCCGATGCCATGCCCACTGCGATCGGCCGGGTCATAGCCCCACGGTTGCGTCTGGGTGTCGTAGAAGAACGACAGCACGCCCTGTGCGGGCAGATCCAGCCCGCACTGCAGACCCTGCACGTCGGCCAGGTTGATCTGCAGCAGGAAGTCCAGCGCCCTGCCCTTGTGGGTAGGCCATGCAAAGCCGGCGGGGACATCCGGCCCGCCGCCGATCCGCGATGCGCCGATCGGTGCATCCGTCTCCGCCCGGCGGCTGAACCCCACGCGCGGCCGCAGCCACGGCCGCAGCACGCCGGCATGCGCGCCGAACCCATGCGATGCGCAGAGCGCGGTGAATTCCTGTTGAGTCAGCGTCATGACCACCTCCCTGTCTGAAAGCAGACGGCAGTCTAGGCGCAGCACCGACAAAACCGGTAGAGCCGGCCGCTGGCCGGCTCCACGCACTGTCCACGAGCCGGCCACCGGCCGCGTCAATCGACATCACGTACGCGTCGGGATCGTCTCCGGCGCGGCCGCAGCCGGCACCTTCGGCGCGTCCTCACAGACCCGATGCTGCGCGACCACCTCGCCCACCTTCCATTCCTTCACCACCCGGCAGTGTTGCTTCGGCGCGTCCTTGCCAGCCGCAGGCTCGGCACCCACCTGACCAGGTTGCTGCCGTTCCACCCACGCCTTGGGCGGTTCGGCGGCGAACGCAGGCGCCGCCAACCACAGCGCGACCAGTCCAGCGCACAGCCGGCTCATGCCGCCACCGGCCCGCCGCCCAGCAGGCGCGCCGGCAGCATGAACAGCGCGCGCAGGAAGGCGAACACGGCCGAGAAGGTGATGCCGACCAGGCGGAACGGCAGGCTCAGCAGCCACACGAACGGCCAGGCGACCAGCGCCAGGACCGCCAGCGGCCAGCACAGCACGAACAGCAGGCACCACACCCCCAGCGCGAACAGCGTCTTCATCGTCGGTCTCCACCGGCACCGGGCGGCAATGCCCGCAGGCTCACGTTGCCGTTGCACCGCCCGCGCGGCAAGCGGGATGCGACGAACGCCGATCTCGGCTGACGAAACCGGGAATACGCCGATGAGTGACCGCCGCGGGGGAGAGGCCGGGCGTTGCCCGGCTGAACCGCAGGATCGCCGGCTGCAGGAGCAGCCCACCAACGGTCGGCTCTACCCCGTTACGGGGCCGGGGCCAAGCGCCGGTAGCACACGACCGTTGGTCGTGTGCCCCAGGTCATTCGAACGAACCCACCGAATCGTGCGACAGGTTGTCGAAGCGGGTGTACTCACCGAAGAACTTGAGCTTGCACGAGCCGGTCGGGCCGCCTCGGTGCTTGCCGATGATGATCTCGGCCAAGCCCTTGTCCGGGGAATTTTCCTTGTTGTAGTAATCGTCGCGGTAAATGAAGACGATCATGTCCGCGTCCTGCTCGATAGCGCCGGATTCGCGAAGGTCGGCCATCACCGGGCGCTTGTCGGTACGCGTTTCCAGCGAGCGGTTGAGCTGGGACAGCGCGATCACCGGCACGTTGAGTTCCTTGGCCAGGCCCTTCAACGAACGCGAGATTTCCGAAATTTCGGTTGCGCGGTTTTCGCTGTTGCCCGGCACGCTCATCAGCTGCAGGTAGTCGATCACGATCAGGCCCAGGTCGTGCTCGCGCTTGAGGCGGCGGCACTTGGAACGCAGGATCTCCGGCGACACGCCCGGCGTATCGTCGATGAAGATCTTGGTTTCCTTCAGCATCCGGATCGCGCCGGTGACCCGGCTCCAGTCTTCGTCTTCGAGCTGGCCGGTACGCAGGCGCTGGGCATTGATGCGGCCGTTGGAGGAAATCAGGCGCATCGCCAGCTGCGAGGCCGACATTTCCATCGAGAACACCGCCACGCCCTTCTTGGACTTGATCGCAGCGTACTCGGCGATGTTCAGCGCGAAGGTGGTCTTGCCCATGGCCGGGCGCGCGGCCAGGATGATCAGGTCGGTCGGCTGCAGGCCGGAGGTCATCGCGTCGAAGTCGGCATAGCCGGTTGGCAGGCCGGTGATGTTGCCGCCGTTCTCGAAGCGGTTGCGCAGCTCCTCGAAGGCGTCCTTCAGCGCGCCGGGCATCGCCACGAAATCGGTACGGCCACGTGCGCCCTGCTCGGCGATCGCGAACACCGACTTTTCCGCCGCCGACAACAGCTCGCTGCTCTCCCGGCCTTCGGGCTGGAAACCGTCATTGACGATGTCGGTACCCACCTGGATCAGCTGGCGCAGTACCGCCTTGTCGCGCACGATCTCGGCATAGGCGGCGATGTTGGCTGCCGACGGCGTGGTGCTGGCCAGTTCGATCAGGTACGCGCCATCGCCGACCAGCTCCATCCTGCCCTGCGATTCGAACCACTCGCCCAGGGTCACCGCATCGAACGGACGATCGCGCTCGGAGAGCTCGCGGATCGCGCGGTAGATCATCTGGTGGTCGCGGCGGTAGAAGTCGGTCTCGGTCAACTGGTCGTTGACCCGGTCGTAACTCTCCGGGGCCAGCATCAGGCCGCCCAGCACCGCCTGCTCGGCCTCGATCGAATGTGGCGGCACGCGCAGCTGATCGATCCGCGATTCGTCGCGGTCGAAACGGTCACCGCGGTCTTTGCGGTCGGAACGGAAGCCAGAGCGGGCGGACATGTCGGGGCGTACTTCCTGCAGTGCGGAGCATGGGGCATGGTAGGCACGGAGCGACCGCCACAGCCATGCACAACCCTGTGGATAAGCGGTGGATGAGCTGGGTATACCGGCAGTTTGCCGACAGCATCGGCCGCAGCCTTCGCATCACGTGCGACAGGCGCCGTTGCGGCGCCCGTCGTACCGCCATTATCGCAGAACCCTCCGACTCAATGCTGACCGTCGTGGGTGGCGATCCAGGCCAGGAACGTGTCCACGAAACCCTGCAGGAACTTCTGGGTCCCCTCGTTGCTGATGCGGCCGGCCGGGTCGATCAGGTCGTCCTTGAAGTGCAGGAACACCTCCGGCTGGCCGAGGACGGGCATGTCCAGGTAGGCCAGCACGTTGCGCAGGTGCTGCTGGGCCAGCGCCGTGCCGATCACCCCGATCGAGGCCCCCGCCACGGCCGCCGGCTTGCCGGCAAAAGCGCTGTCGCCGTAAGGGCGCGAGCCCAGGTCGATGGCGTTCTTGAGCACCCCGGGGATCGAGCGGTTGTACTCGGGGGTGACAAACAGCACCGCGTCGGCGTCACGGATCTGCTGCTTCAGGCGCACGCCCTGGGCCGGGTAGCTGGTGTCCAGATCCTGGTTGTAGAGCGGCAGGTCGCCGATCTCAACGTACTCGAAGCGCGCCCGGCCTGTGGCCAGCTGCTCCAGCGCCAGCGCCAGCGCCTTGTTGTGCGACCCCTTGCGCAGGCTGCCCACCAGTACCGCGATCTTTACTTCGGCCATGGGATGTCTCCATTGGGGAAAGCCCCAGCCTAGGTGGGGCGACCTTTGGCATCGGTGAAGGTGGTTCAGGCAGCGAAGGGGGCTCTGGGGCGGCGTGGCTGGGGTTTGATCCGCGGCGATCCGGCGCTGTCGGCGCTTCATCCACGCATGGCGTGGATCTACGGGGCCATTGTTGCGGTGTCATCCATGGGTGGCGTGGATGTTCGGCCGGGGTTGTTCGGGTTTTATCCGCGCGGTGCGTGGAGGTACGGCCGGCGTTGTTGCGGTGTCATCCATGGGTGGCGTGGATGTTCGGCCGGGGTTGTTCGGGTTTTATCCGCGCGGGGCATGGAGGTGCGGCCGGCGTTGTCGGGGTTTCGTCCACGCGGGGCGTGGAGGCAGGGCCGACGTTGTTGGCGTTTCCATCCACGCGTGGCGTGGATCTACGCGGCGTTGCTGGGGGGGGGCATCCACGCACGGCGTGGATCGGCTCAGGCGCGCGCGACGGTGGCGCGTATCTGCTGCCAATGCGCCTGCCAAGCCTGGAACATCAGCACGTTCCACAGGTGGGTGTGCCATTTGCGCTCGCCCTGCTGGAACTGCTGCCACAGCGGCACCACCGCCTCGACGTTGAACACGCCTTCGGCGGCCAGCCGGGCCGGGTCGAGCAGCTCGTCGGCCCAGCCGCGCAGGTCACCCTTGAGCCATTCGCTGACCGGGGCGCCAAAGCCGCGCTTGGGCCGGTGCACCATCTCCTGGGGCACGTAACGGCCCAGCACGCGCTTGAGCAGGTACTTGCTGACCCCGTCGCGGTGCTTCATCGACAGCGGCAGGGACCAGGCAAACTCGGCCACCCGCCAGTCCAGCAGCGGCGCGCGCGCCTCCAGGCTGACCGCCATGCTGGTGCGATCCACCTTGCACAGCAGGTCATCGGGCAGGTAGGTGTTGAAATCGGCCAGCATCATCGCATCGGCCGGCGAGCCGGCGCCGTGCAGCGGGTCGGCCAGGTCGTAGAAGCTGCTGGCCCCCTTGGCGCCCCGCACCGCCGCGACCGGATCGCGCCAGCGCGTGATGCGGTTGCGGTACACATCGCCGATCCCGCGCGCGCCGGTCTCGGCCAGCAGTGCGGCCACGCCGCCGGTGCGCGAGGCCTCGCCCTGGCGCTGGGCATGGGCGGCCATCCAGCGCCGCAGCGGCGCCGGCACCTTGCCGAGCATGGCCCAGTTGCGCAGCGCCCGCTGGTAGCGGCCATAGCCGAAGAACAGTTCATCGCCGCCATCGCCGGACAGCGCCACCGTCACCGCGCCGCGGGCCAGCCGCGCCACCAGCGCGGTGGGCACCTGGGACGCATCGGCGAAGGGCTCGTCGAACATCGCCGGCAACTGCGGCACCACCGCCAGCGCGTCGGCGCCGCTGACGTACAGCTCGGTGTGGTCGGTGCCCAGATGCCTGGCCAAGGCCTTGGCCAGCGGCGCCTCGTCGTGGTGGGAACCCTCGAAGCCAATGCTGAAACTGTGGATCGGCGCGGCCGACTGCGCCTGCATCAGCGCCGCCACCACCGACGAATCGGTCCCGCCGGACAGGAACACCCCGACCGGCACGTCGGCCACCATGCGCAGCGCCACGGCATCGCGCAGCACGCCGTCCAGCTGCTCCTCGGCCTGCGCATCGCTGCCGACGAACGGCTGGGCGAGCGCCTGCTGCATGCGCTCGCGCGCGTTCCAGAACGGCACCTGCTGCTGGTCGGGCCGATGCGCCGCCGCGCCGGCGGCCACCGCCGCGGTATCCAGGCGCAGCACTCGACCCGGCATCAGCTTGAAGCAGTGCTCGTGGATGCAATGCGGGGCGGGGATGTAATCGAGCCGGAGCAGGAGGGTCAGCGCGTCGCGGTCGATGCCGTTGTCGAAGTCCGGGTGCTGCCACAGCGCCTTCAGCTCCGATCCGAACACCAGCGCCTGGCCGGCCCAGCCGTAATACAGCGGCTTCTTGCCGACCCGGTCGCGGGCCAGCCACAGGCACTGCTCGGCGTGGTCCCACAAGGCGATGGCGAACATGCCGTTGGCGCGCTGCAGGGTGTCATCCAGCCCCCAGGCCACGAACGCGGCCAGCAGCACCTCGGTGTCCGAGTGACCGCGGAAGGTGTGGCCCAACGTCTCCAGCTCGGCGCGCAGGGCGGCGAAGTTGTAGACCTCGCCGTTGTAGGCCAGCACGTAGCGGCCATCGTTGGACGCCATCGGCTGGTGGCCCAGCGGCGACAGGTCCAGGATGCTCAACCGGCGATGGGCCAGGGCGATGCCGCGGGCCGCATCGGCCCACACCCCGCTGTCGTCCGGGCCACGATGGATCAGCGCGTCGCCCATGCGTCGCGCCAGCGATTCCAGTGCTGCCTGCTCCGCTACCGGAGCCGGCAGCAGCATTCCTGCCAATCCACACATGCGTCAGAGATCCTGCGCCAGTACCCGGGCGGCGCTTACCAGCGCATTGTCGCTTGGAAGCACGCACATTGCTGCCCCCGCCAGCGGCGTATACGTATCGGCACCGCTGACCCGCTGCAGCGGCAGGTGCCCAAGGCCCGCCTCGACCAGCGCGGTGATGACGCCCTCGCCCACCCCGGCGCTGTGGCGGCCCTCATCGACCACCAGCACCCGCTGCGCGTCCGCGGCCTGGCAGGCGATGAAGGCGGCATTGAGCGGCACCAGCCAGCGCAGGTCCACCACCCGCACCTGCCAGCCCAGTTCGGCCTCCAGGGTGCGCGCGGCGCGCAGGCTCATCGGCACCCCGTTGCCGTAGCTGAAGATCACCAGGTCGCTGGCGTCCGGGTTGTATACCCGGCCCTGGCCCAGCACCAGCGCCTGCTCCGGCGCGGGGTATGGGAACAGCCACTGGCCATCGCCGGGTTCGTACAGGTCCTTGCTCATGTACAGCGCGATCGGCTCCAGGAACACCGATACCCGCCCATCGACCTGGGCCAGCGCGGCCAACGTGCGCAGCATCATCGCCGCATCATCCCCGCGCGAGGGGCAACCGACCACCAGGCCGGGGATGTCACGCAGCGCGGCGATCGAGTTGTCATTGTGGAAGTGCCCGCCAAACCCCTTCTGGTAGCCAAGCCCGGCAATGCGGACCAGCATCGGGTTGCGGTACTGGTCGTTGGAGAAGAACTGCAGCGAACAGGCCTCGCCCCGCAGCTGGTCGGCCGCGTTGTGCAGGTAGGCCAGGTACTGGATCTCCGGGATCGGCAGCATGCCCAGGTTGGCCAGCCCCTGGGCCATGCCCAGGATCATGGTTTCATCCAGCAGCGTGTTGAACACCCGGCGCGGCCCGAATGCCTTGAGCAGGCCCTTGCTGACCGTGTACACCCCGCCCTTCTGCGCCACGTCCTCGCCGAACAGCAGGGTCGAGGGATACTTGGCCATCAGCTCGTGCAGGCCCTGGTTGATCTGGATCGCCAGGTGCCGTGGCGGCAGCCGCTCGGGCAGCTGGGCCTCGCTGCCGAAGGCGGCCAGGCGCGCGGCCGGATCGGCCACCCGGGTGGCCTCGGCCTGCACCGCCGCCGGCGAGTACGGGGCCAGCGGCGCCACGATCTGCGCCAGGGCCTCGAGCTTGGGCCGGCGGTCGGCTTCCTCGGCGGCGGCAAAGCAGCGCGCGCGCATCGCCTCGTAGCGCTGCAGGAGCTCGGCAGGCCCCAGCCAGCCTGATTCCAGTGCGATCTGCGCCGAGCGCAGCAGCGGGTCGGCCGCCTCGGCCGCGCACAGCTCGGGCAGCGGCCGCCATTCGATCTCGAAGTCGGTACCCGCATGCCCCATCAACCGGGTCGTGCGCAGGTGCAGGAAGGTCGGCCGCCGCGTCTGCCGGCAATGCGCCAGCGCGCGTTGCACCTGGGCATGCCCGGCGGCCAGGTCCAGGCCATCGGCAAAGAAGTAGTCCAGGCCCGGGCGCTGGCTGAAGTTCTGCGCGATCCAGCCATCGGGCGTCTTGACCGAAATGCCGATGCCGTTGTCCTCGCAGACGAACAGCACCGGCGCCGGCAGCCGCTGGTAGGCCGCCCACGCCGCGGTGTTGAACGCGGTCTGCGCCGCGGCATGGTTGGAGGAGGCATCACCGAAGGAGCAGATCACCACGCTGTCGGCGGGGATCGGCAACGCGTGGCCGATCCGTCGCGCGCTTTCGATGGCCATCGCCGTGCCCAGCGCCTTGGGCAGGTGCGAGGCGATGGTCGAGGTCTGCGGCAGCACCCACAGTGGCTTGCTTCCCCAGACCTTGTGGCGGCCGCCACTGGCCGGGTCATCGCAACTGGCGGCAAAGGACAGCGCCGCATCCAGCACCGGGTCCATCCCCGGCAACTGGCGGAAGCGCTCGGCCATGAACGCGCCGGAGCGATAGTGCAGGAATGCCGGGTCGGTATGCCGGGCCAGCCGCGCCACCAGCGCATTGCCCTCGTGGCCGGACGAACCAATGGTGTAGAAGACCTTGTTCTGCACACGCAGCACGCGCGCCATCAGGTCCAGGTGGCGGCTGACCAGCTGCGATTGAAACAGTGCGTCAAAGCCCTGCGCGTCCAGCGTGCTGCCCGGGAGGATGGGCGCATCGGGTGCGGGGCAAGGCGCTGCCTCCCCCTGCCACTGCTGCACGAACGCGATGAAATTGGCGTCGCAGATCTCGGCCCGGTTCAGGCCTTTCATGCGTGCGGGAATCGGATCGGGAACCACGGCAAACATCCATCAGCCTCCGTGACGCGCGGCCAAAGCGACCACGCCCGGAGTCTGGCTGCAACCTGCGCTGGTTGCCAAGCGCGGGTGCAGCATGGCCTAGCCGGCGCGGCGGGCGCGCCACTGCGCGCGCGACTGGCCCCAGATCTCCAGCGGTTTGCCGTCGTGCGGAGGCGGCAGTTCGCCCATCCGCAGCAGCGTGCTGCCGAGTTTGCGCGCCACTGCCTTGGAGCCGGTGTTGGCCGCATCGATGGAGTGGATGACCTCGTCCCAGCCCAGCGTGTCGAAGGCCCAGTCCATGCTGGCCACCGCCGCCTCGGTCGCATAGCCCCGGCCCCAGCTTTCGCGGCGGATGCTCCACCCCACCTCGGTGCCGGGCCAGTCCAACGGCTGCCACGGGCCCATCCGACCGACCCACGCGCCGCTGCTTTTCTCGATCACCGAGAACATCGAAAAGCCATACAGATGCCAGCTGCCGACCAGGCAGCTGAAGCTGCGCCAGGCCTGTGACGGCGCCTGCACCCCGCCCAGGTGCTGCATGACCTCCGGGTCGGTGCAGAAACGCAGGAACGGCTCGAAATCCTCCACCCGTGGCGGGCGCAGGATCAGGCGGTCGGTTTCCAGTTGCAGGTCGAAGATGTCCATGGGAATGGCCGTATAAGACACAGGCCCGGATCATCCCAGAAGTCGGGGCAGCGCGCTGTGGGCGCCCCGCAAAACGCAGCAGGCCGGGCATGCCGGCCTGCTGCTCGCACGATCGATCCGCGCGGAGTTACTGCTTGTTCGAATCCAGCGCGGCGGTCTGGGTCACCAGCTGGCCGTCCACCACCGGCAGGCGGTCGCTGCTCGGCTTGTTGTCCATCTTGACGGTCTTTTCCACGCCATCGTAGCGGTAGGTCACGTTGTACCCGGTGACCGCGTTGCTGGTGCCCATCGCAATGCGGTTGCCGGGCTTGCTGGCCATGCGCATGGTGCCGGTGGTGCCGTCTTCGTTGCGGTAGGTGACGTTGTAGCCGGTCACCTTGGTCGACTCGGAGGTGGCCGTTTCGGTGTGGCACTGGCGCTCGGTGCGGTTGACCACGCGGCCGCCGACATGGCGCTTGTCCACCTGGTTGCCGATCAGGCCACCGGCCACGGCACCGGCCGCGGTCGCGGCCTTGCGGCCGTTGCCGCCGCCGACCTGGTTGCCCAGCAGCCCACCGATGACCGCGCCGGCCACGGTGCCGCCGACGTTGCCGTCGCGCTCGGGCAGGCGTTCCTGCACGACCACGTCCTGGCAGACTTCATGCGGGGTCTGGGTGGTGGCGGTTTCGCGCACCGGCTCGGTGCCGATCACGGTGGCGTAGGCCTTTTCCTTGCGGGTCAGCGGATCGACCTTGACGATGTCGGCGTATTCCAGCTTGCCGGCCTTGTCCTGCAGGGCCAGTGCGTCGGTGCGCGCACCGTCGTCGGCCAGCGGGGTGGTGTCCAGGGTCGGCCGGGTCTGCGTCGCGCCCACCGGATCCGGTGCGGGCGAGCCACTCTTCATGAAAGCAGCGGTGGCGATGCCGCCGACGAGCAGCGCGCCAGCGGCGACCAAGGCAGTGGTGGTGGTACTTTTCATAACCGGCTCCCTGCGGACCATCCGCAACGTTCTTGAGCGAATTCCAGCATGCGCCGCCTGAACGGAATCTCCACAGTGCGTGCACGCTGCGCTTACCCATTCAGGTTCTGTGGCGGCAGGGCCCGTGGTAGCGTTTACAGCATCTGTCGAGGAGAGCGTCATGGCCAATCCCCTGCTGCTGCCGGTGCTGGAATGGGCGCGCCGGTTGCGCTACCCCACCCTGTTCAAGCTCACCGCGGGCCTGTTCGCGTTGACCCTGTTCATCCCCGATCCGGTGCCGTTCGTGGATGAAATCCTGCTCGGCCTGGGCACGCTGCTGCTGGCCAACTGGAAGAACCGCAGCGCCGCGCTGCCGCCGGCCCTGCCCGGCAAGCGCCGCGCGTGACCCTGGTCGACAGCCACTGCCACCTGGATGCGAGCGCGTTCGATGCCGATCGTTCCGACGTGATCGCGCGCGCCCGCGCGGCGGGCGTGCAGGTGCAGGTGGTGCCTGCGGTGACTGCGGCCAGCTGGCCCACGCTGCGCCAGACCTGCCGGAGCGCCGAGGGCCTGTACCCGGCCTACGGGCTGCACCCGATGTTCCTGGAGGCGCACCGGCCTGAACATCTGGACGAACTGCGCGGCTGGATCGAGCGCGAACGCCCGTGCGCGGTGGGCGAATGCGGTCTGGATTTCTTCGTGGCGGGGCTGGATGCAGAGCTGCAGCAGCAGTACTTCATGGGGCAGCTGCGGATTGCGCGTGAATTCGAGCTGCCGGTGATCGTGCATGCACGTCGTGCGGTGGATGCGGTGATTGCCGCGATCAAACAGGTCGGCGGCCTGCGCGGCGTGGTGCACAGCTTCCCGGGCAGCCCCGAGCAGGCCGCGCAGCTGCACAAGCTCGGGTTCCTGCTGGGGCTGGGCGGCCCGCTGACTTACGACCGCGCCCAGCGCCTGCAGCGGCTGGTGGCAACAATGCCGCTGGAGCAACTGCTGCTGGAGACCGACGCGCCCGACCAGCCCGACGCGGGGATCCGCGGCGAGCGCAACGAACCCTCAAGGCTGCCGGTGATCCTGGACACCGTGGCGCGGCTCCGCGGCCAGCCGGCCGAGGACATCGCAGCGCAGACAACGGCGAATGCGACGCGGCTGTTCGGCCTGCCATGACAGCGCCGCACAACGACACACGCACACCGACCCTCCCCACCCGGTAGAGCCGACCGTTGGTCGGCTGCTGTGGGTGGTGCCGACCGTTGGTCGGCTGCGTCAGGTAATGCCGGCCGCTGGCCGGCTCCCGGAAAACCGGCCCCTCAAACCCGGCAACCCAATGCTGGGCTGCAAGGCGATCGGTGAGGTGGGTGGGCAGCGCCGGGTGTGTCGGCAGCTGACCAATGCTCAGCGCTACGCGGGGGTGGCGCTCTTTTTGGGCTTCATGAGCATGTCCAGCGCCTTGCCGACGGCGGCGAAGGCGAAAGCGCCGGTGATGTGGGTCGCCGCGCCGAGGCCGGCGCCACAGTCCAGCTTGAGTGCCGCGTCGGCACCCAGGTTCGGGCGGATGCCGCACACGCTGCCGTCGGCCTGCGGGTACTTCACGTTTTCCAGCGAATACACCGCCGGCACCCCGAAATAGCGCGAGGCGTTCTTGGGGAAGTTGAAGTCGCTGCGCAGCTTCTTGCGGATCAGCGCAAGCATCGCATCGTGCTCGGTGCGCGACACATCGCGGATGCGGACCAGCGTAGGATCGGTGCGCCCGCCGGCCGCACCGACCGTGAGGATCGGCAACTTGCGCCGCCGGCACCAGGCGATGGTCTCCACCTTCACCCGGAAGCTGTCGCAGGCATCGATCACCAGATCGAAATCGCGGTCCAGCAGCTCCACCATGTTGGACACGGTCAGGAACGAGGCGATCGCCTCGACCTGGATATCCGGGTTGATCGCACGGCAGCGCTCGGCCATCGCCTCGGCCTTGTTGCGTCCGTACTGCCCGGCCAGCGCCGGCAACTGGCGGTTGGTGTTGGACACGCAGATGTCGTCGGCATCGATCAGGGTCAGATGCCCCACCGCCGTGCGTGCCAGTGCCTCGACCACCCACGAGCCGACCCCGCCCATGCCGACCACCGCCACCCGGCGGCGCGACAGCTGGTCCACGGTACCCACCCCATACAGCCGGTCGATGCCGGCAAATCGTTCGCGCAAGACGTCGTTCATCGGCCGATTTTACCCTCCGGCCGCGCAGCCGGTACGCACCACCCACGGGACGCACCGTAAGATCGAGCGCAGCCACCTTCCAGGACGCCAGCGCATGAACATGCCTACCCCGCCCCGTCGCCATTCGAGCGCCCACCGCTACCTGCTGGTCGGGGTACTGGGCCTGGTGGTCGGGCTGATCGCCACGGTGATGGTGGCGCGTGCGATCCAGGCGCGCCAGGACCCGTTCCCGGATGCCCTCATGCAGGTGATGAACCGCCAGGTGCAGTTGCTGCACGATGCCCAGGCCCAGAACCGCTGCAGCCTGGCCGACAGCGTGCCGCGGCTGCAGACCCTGCGCTCGTTGTCCAACGATGTGGACCTGGCCTTCCCTGGCCTGAAGGACAGCCAAGGCTTCCGGCAGCATGCCAGCGCCCTGCGCGCCACCCTCAACCAGGCGCTGGCCGCGCCCCCGACCGACTGCACCGGCATGGGCGAGCTGGTACAGAAGATCCAGCAGGACTGCCAAGCCTGCCACCAGGACTTCCGCTGATTCATCTGCCAGCCACGCTGGAGGCGACAGATTGGCGCGCTGTTCACGTAACAGAGGACAGGATCTGCGGCATGCGCCCCAGACGCATTCGACCGACCACCCCTCTGGCCAGGAGAACCACCATGAAGATCCAGCTCATCGCCGCCGCCGCCGTCGCCACCGTCGCGCTGGCCGGCTGCGCGACCACCTCGCCCGGCTACGGCAGCAGCGGTTACAACAACGGCTATGGCAACAACAGCGGTTACAACAATGGTCGCTGCGCCGATTGCGGCATCGTCACCCGCATCAACCAGGTCGCCTCCGGGCGCACCGCACCGTCGGCCACCGGTGCCATCCTCGGCGGCATCGTCGGTGCCGTGGCCGGCCATGAAATCTCCGACCACACCGGCGGCAGCAAGGGCAACCAGAACATCGCCGCAGCCGCAGGCGCGGTGGGTGGTGCGCTGGCCGGCAACCAGATCCAGAAGAACGTGACCAGCGACACCTTCGACATCACCGTGCGCATGGACGATGGCCGCACCGTGGTGGTCAACCAGCGCGACCTCGGCGGCATCCGCGAGAACACCTACGTGCGCGTGGTCAACGGCAAGGTGATCCTGCGCTGATCGCGCCTGGCACCAGCGCCGCATGAAAAAAGGGCCCGCTTGCGCGGGCCCTTTTCGTGTTGCGTGCATGCAGGCATGCGGTGTGCGCTTAGAGCGGCTTCACCTTGTCGGCCTGCAGGCCCTTCTGGCCGGTGACCACTTCGAACTCAACCGCTTGACCTTCCTTGAGGCTCTTGAAGCCCTGGGATTCGATCGCACGGAAGTGCACGAACACATCTTCGCCGCTTTCACGGCTGATGAACCCAAAACCCTTCGCGTCGTTGAACCACTTGACGGTGCCCTTCTCAGCCATCTTAGCTACTCCCTAACTGTCTTGTTGTTGGATACGCCGGTACAGGCGGCTGACAGCAAGGGGGAAGCGAGGTGCAACGATGCAGCGGATCCGGAAGATCTACCATCATCAGGCCACGATCCACGGTGACCTTGCCAAGCTCAGCGTCTGCAACTTAACCCGGGCAAAACGAAAAATCAACTGGCAAATACTTACGGATGTCAACCCTGTTTCCTATACCATACGGTACAGCATGGACTATTCATTCATCTTCTATCTGCTAGCCCTCATGCTGGTGCTGATCGGCATCGCCGGCGTGGTGCTGCCGGCCCTGCCCGGGATCCCGCTGGTGTTCGCCGGTCTGCTGGTGGCCGCGTGGGCCGATGGCTTCGTCCATGTGGGCTGGCTGCCACTGACCCTGCTGGGCCTGATCACCCTGCTCTCCTTTGCGGTGGACATCCTGGCCACGGTGGTCGGCGCGCAGCGCGTCGGGGCCAGCCGCAAGGCGCTCTGGGGGACTTTCGTGGGCAGCATCGCCGGGCTGTTCTTCATGCCGATCGGGCTGCTGGCCGGTCCGCTGCTGGGGGCACTGGCCGGGGAGTACTGGCACACCCGCGAACTGGGGCGGTCGACCAAGGTCGGCCTGGCCACCTGGCTGGGCATCCTGCTCGGGGTCGCGCTGAAGATGGCACTGGTGGTGGCCATGCTGGGGCTCTTCGCCTTTGCCTGGCTGATCTGAGCCCGCGCTTTTCACGCCCTGCGCACGGCCCTGCCCGGCATAAACGCCGGGGGGAGCCGCACATGGTCGGCTGGCACGATCCAGGCGCAGCGGCCACACTGTCACGCCCCCCCATTCATTCTTGCCACCTGGCCTGATTTCATGACCCTCCTGCGCCCCCGCTCCGCATTGTTCACCGCCCTGGCCCTGGCCAGCCCCAGCCTGCCGCTGGCGGCACAGGAAGCCGACCCGACGCCGGCCTCGCCGGAAGCGTGCGCACTGGTCGATACCGACGCGGCGCGGCTGGCCTGCTATGACAAGCTGTTCGGCCATACCCGCGGGGTCACCGTGGCCGCCGATGCCGCCGCCACCGCCGCCCAGCAGGCGCGCCGCGAGGAACGCCAGGCCGCGCGCACGGCCGAGGCCGATGCCCCGGCAACCCAGCGCGCCAGACAGCGCCTGGGCGAACTGTTCAAGAGCGACGGCCACGAGGTCGCACTGGCCAATGCCGGCAAGGGCTCGCTGCTGGACAGCCGCTGGGAGCTGGCCCAGGACTCCAAGCTGGGCGCCTTCCAGTTGCGTGCCTACAAGCCGGTGTACCTGCTGCCCGCGTTCTGGACCAGCGACAAGAACCAGACCCCGCAGTCGCCCAACCCCGCCAACACTGTCACCACCCCGCAGCAGCTGGACAGCAACGAGCTGAAGTTCCAGCTCAGCTTCAAGACCAAGGTGGTTGAGAACCTGTTCGGCGACAACGGCGACATCTGGGCCGGTTACACCCAGAGCTCGCGGTGGCAGGCCTACAACGCGGACAACTCGCGCCCGTTCCGCGAGACCAACTACGAACCCGAAATGATGCTGCTGTTCCGCAACGGCTATTCGATCGGCGGCTGGCGCGGGCGGATGAGCGGGATCGGCGTCAACCACATGTCCAATGGCCGCGCCGATCCGTTGTCGCGCAGCTGGAACCGGGTGATCGCCACCATCGGCCTGGACCGCGAGAACTGGGCGTTGGTGTTGCGCCCGTGGTACCGCCTGCCCGAAGACCGCAAGGACGACAACAACCCGGACATCGAGGATTACATGGGCCGTGGCGATGCCACCCTCACCTGGAACCGCAACGGGCATGAGGTCTCGCTGATGGCGCGCCATTCGCTGCGTGGTGGCGACCGCTCGCACGGCGCGCTGCAGCTGGACTACGGCTTCCCGATCAGCAACCTGCTGCGCGGGCACGTGCAGGTCTTCGATGGCTACGGCGAGAGCATGATCGACTACAACCACAAGGCGACCTACATCGGCCTGGGCGTGTCGCTGCTGGAGTGGTACTGATGACGGTGACGATCTGGCACAACCCGCGCTGCAGCAACTCGCGCGGGGCCCTGGAACTGCTGCGCGGACGCGGCATCGAGCCGACCGTGATCGAGTACCTCAAGGACCCGCCCGACCGCGCCACGCTGCAGGCGCTGGTGGCGGCGATGGGCAGCGGCGCGCGCGCCCTGCTGCGTGAGAAGGAATCGGCCTATGCGGCGCTGGGCCTGGACGATGCGACGCTGCAGGATGCCGCATTGATCCAGGCCATGCTCGAGCATCCGGCGCTGATCAATCGCCCGATCGTGCGCACGCCGCTGGGCGTGCGCCTGTGCCGGCCGCCGGAGGCGGTGCTGGAAATCCTGCCGGCCTGACCGACGTTTCAGTAAGTGTCGCCGTCGCTGCCGCAGGCAGCGCCCCGGGCTCAACGCCAGTCGGTGATGCCCTCGCGGCGATACACTTCGATGAAGGCCGGGCGGGCCTTGAGGCGATCGGCATAGGCCTTGAGCACCGGCCAGGTATCGCCCGGGGTGGGCATGTTGCGCGACCAGCGCAGCAGCATCACCAGCATGAAATCGACCACGCTCAGCTGCTCCCCCAGCAGGTACGGGCCACCGGCCTGCAGGTGATCGGCCAGCCGCTGCCAGGCGCCTTCGAGGCGCTCGCGCGCGTGCTGCCGGATGGCCTCGACGTTGTCCGGCCCGGCCATTTCATGCGCGTAGAACCAGGCGCGGTAAGCCGGCTGCACGGTGTTGGCGCACCAGAACATCCACCGGTAGGCGTCGGCGCGCGCCGCACTGCCCACGGCGGGCAACAGGCCCGCGTGCGGATGCAGGTCGGCCAGATGCAGCGCGATCGCCGCCGCTTCAGTCAACACCTGGCCGTCGATCACCAGCGTGGGCACCACGCCGGCCGGATTGAGCGCAAGGTAGTCGGCCGATTTCTGCTGCCGGGTCTCAAAATCGAGCAGGATCAACGCGTGTTCGATGCCCAGTTCGATCAACAGCCAGTGCACCACCAGCGATGCGGTACTGGAGGAGCCATACAGGGTCGTGGGCATGCGGGTCACCGGTCAGGGGAAGCGCCTGATTATGCGCCGACGAGGGCCACCGGCGATGGTTACAGATGCGCGGCCCCGGCGTGCGCCACTGTGGCTGTTGGCCGCACGGCTGCAGGCCTAGCATGCGCGGCATCTTCTCCGCCTGGAGCGCGGCATGCCCGATCCATCCCACCTGCTGGCCTTTGCCCTGATTTCGCTCGGCATGGTACTGACGCCGGGCCCCAACATGATCTACCTGGTATCGCGCTCGATCTGCCAGGGGCGCGCGGCCGGGCTGCTGTCGTTGTGCGGCATCGCGCTCGGCTTCCTGGTGTACCTGCTGTGCGCGGCGCTGGGCATCACCGCCCTGCTGATGGCCGTGCCGCACGCCTACGACGCACTGCGCATCGCCGGTGCGCTGTACCTGTTGCTGCTGGCCTGGCAGGCCCTGCGCCCGGGCGGGCGCTCACCGTTCCAGCTGCGCGATCTGCCGGCCGACAGCCCGCGCCGCCTGTTCGCGATGGGCCTGTTCACCGCCCTGCTCAACCCGAAGATCGCAGTGATGTACCTGTCGCTGCTGCCACAGTTCATCCAGCCGCACGGGCATGGCAGCGTCATGGCGCAGTCGGTGGCGCTGGGGCTGGTGCAGATTGCCACCAGCCTGAGCGTGAATGCGTTGATCGTGCTCGGCGCTGGCGGCATTGCGGCCTTCCTGGCGCGGCGCCCGCGCTGGCAGGCGCTGCAGCGCGCGTTGATGGGCACGGTGCTGGGTGCGCTTGCGGTGCGGATGCTGGTGGACGTGCGTCGGTGAGGGCGCGTGGACCGGCACCGGCCAGGCCGCCGCGGCACAGCGCAGGCGGCGACGAAAAACGGCGCCTTCCGGCGCCGTTTTTCCTGTCTGCGCGCCGGCCCGGGGCCGGCACCGGCAGCGGTCAGGCCACCACCACCGGAATCTTGCCGATCCGGGCCTGCCACTCGCGCGGGCCGGTGGTGTGCACCGATTCGCCGGTGGAATCCACTGCCACGGTCACCGGCATGTCCTGCACGGTGAATTCGTAGATCGCTTCCATGCCCAGGTCGGCGAAGCCGACCACCTTGGCCGCCTTGATCGCCTTGGACACCAGGTAGGCCGAACCGCCGACCGCCATCAGGTAGGCCGATTTGTTGTCGCGGATCGCCTCGATCGCCGCCGGACCGCGCTCGGCCTTGCCGACCATGCCCAGCAGGCCGGTCTGCTCGAGCACCTGGCGGGTGAACTTGTCCATGCGGGTGGCGGTGGTCGGGCCGGCCGGGCCCACCACTTCATCGCGCACCGGATCGACCGGGCCGACGTAGTAGATGAAGCGGCCCTTGAGGTCCACCGGCAGCGGCTCGCCCTTGTTGAGCATGTCCACCATGCGCTTGTGCGCGGCATCGCGGCCGGTCAGCAGCTTGCCGTTGAGCAGCAGGGTCTGGCCCGGCTTCCAGCTGGCCACGTCTTCGGGGGTGATCGTGTCGAGGTCGACGCGGGTGCCCTTGGAGGCGTCATAGGTGATCTGCGGCCAGTCTTCCAGCGACGGCGGATCGAGCATCACCGGGCCGCTGCCGTCCAGGGTGAAGTGCGCATGGCGGGTGGCCGCGCAGTTGGGGATCATCGCCACCGGCAGGTTGGCCGCGTGGGTCGGGAAGTCCTTGACCTTGATGTCCAGCACCGTGGTCAGCCCGCCCAGGCCCTGCGCGCCGATGCCCAGCGCGTTGACCTTGTCGAACAGCTCCAGGCGCAGCTCTTCGGCACGGTTGGAGGCGCCGCGCGCCTTGAGCTCGTTGATGTCGATCGGCTCCATCAGCGATTCCTTGGCCAGCAGCATCGCCTTCTCGGCGGTGCCACCGATGCCGATGCCGAGCATGCCCGGCGGGCACCAGCCGGCGCCCATGGTCGGCACGGTCTTGAGCACCCAGTCCACGATGGAGTCGGACGGGTTGAGCATGGCGAACTTGCTCTTGGCTTCCGAACCGCCTCCCTTGGCCGCGACGATCACCTCCACGGTGTCACCCGGGACGACCTTGACGTTGACCACGCCCGGCGTGTTGTCCCTGGTGTTGATGCGCTTGCCGGCCGGGTCGGCCAGCACCGAGGCGCGCAGCTTGTTGTCCGGGTAGTTGTAGGCGCGGCGCACGCCTTCGTTGGCCATGTCTTCCACGCCCATGGTGGCATCGTCCCAGCGGACGTTCATGCCGATTTCCAGGAACACGGTGACGATGCCGGTGTCCTGGCAGATCGGGCGGTGGCCTTCGGCGCACATCCGCGAATTGATCAGGATCTGGGCCATCGCCTCCTTGGCGGCCGGCGATTCCTCGCGCTCGTAGGCGGCGGCAAGGCTCTTGATGTAATCGACCGGGTGGTAGTACGAGATGTACTGCAGCGCGTCGGCGATGGACTGGATGAGGTCTTCCTGCTTGATCGATGTCACGTAGTGCTCGCTTGCTGGAGGCTGGCGGGGGTTCAGCCCATCATTTTACCCCCCTTCGGCCCCGGCGTGGCCCCGTGCCGGGGCGGGCCGAATACTGGCACAGTGGGCTCCCGCCCCTTCTGTCACAGCCGCCGCCCTGGCGGCGTCCTCCCGGCATGGACACCACCGACACCTTCCAGACCCACCGCCCCCGCCTGTTCGCCCTGGCCTACCGCCTGCTGGGCAGCCGCAGCGACGCCGAGGACGTTGTCCAGGACGCCTGGCTGCGCTGGCAAGGCGCGGACATCGCCAGCATCCGCGATCCGGAGGGCTGGCTGGTGACCGCCACCACCCGGCTCGGACTGGACCGCCTGCGCGCCCGGCGCAACGCCCCCATCGCGTATGTGGGGCCGTGGCTGCCTGAACCGCTGGAGATCGCCCTGGATCCGGATCCGCTGCACGACCCGGCGCAGCGCCATGCGCGCGCCGATGAGGTTTCGCTGGCGTTCCTGGCCCTGCTCGAGCAGCTCGGGCCGGACGAACGCGCCGCCTTCCTGCTCAAGGAGGTGTTCGATTACGACTACCCCGAAATCGCCCCGCTGCTCGACCACAGCCAGGCCAACTGCCGCCAGCTGGTCCATCGCGCGCGGCAGCGCCTGCAGGCCGGCAAGCCGCGCTTCCAGGTCAGCGCCGGGCAGCACCGCGACCTGCTGACCCGTTTCATGGACGCCTCCCAGCGCGGCGACCAGGCGGCCATCCTGTCCTTGCTGCATGCCAATGCGGAGATGGTGTCCGATGGCGGCGGCCGGGTCACCGCCGCGATCCGGCCCCTGCTCGGCGCCGAACGCATTGCCCAGCTGTACTGGGCGATCGCGCGGCGCAACGGGGCGCACCCGGCCCGGATCGGCGCCGTCAACGGCGAGCCGGCGATCCTGCGCTTCCAGGGCGACCAGCTGCACTCGGTCACCCTGGTCAGCGTCGATGGCGACCGCATCGCGCGGGTCCTGAGCGTGCTCAATCCGGAAAAACTCTCCGCCCTTGTCACAGCGCGCGACGCCGGTGCGTCCTCCTGGTGAAGACGGCCAACGGGGCCGTCATGGAGTCCACCATGTCCGCATCTCCCCGCGTTCCCTATTTCCGCCTGGCCAACGAGGCCATCAAGGGCCTGCTGGCCACCAGCAAGGCCGTGCATGACAGTTCGATCGATCCCACGTTGATGGAACTGGTATTCCTGCGCGTGTCGCAGATCAATGGCTGCGGCTACTGCATGGACATGCACGGCACCGCATTGCGCAAGGGCGGCATCGAACCGCGCAAGCTGGACACGCTGCCGGCCTGGCACGAAAGCCGTTTCTTCGACGCCCGCGAAGGCGCCGCACTGGGCTGGGCCGAAGCACTGACCCGGCTGCCCGACGGCGCCCCCTCCGACGCGGCCTTCGATGCATTGGCACCGCATTTCGATGAAAAAGGCATCAGCGACCTGAGCGTCGGCGTGGCGGTGATCAATGCCTGGAACCGGCTGGGCGCGGGCTTGTTGCCGCCGCTGCCGTAAAGGTCGGGTAGTGCCGGCCGCTGGCCGGCTCCGCACGGTGCTGGATGCAACCTGGAGCCGGCCAGCGGCCGGCACTACCGGGCTGCGGTGCACCGGCCCTACCGTGCTGCGGGGCGTACGCGTCGGCACTATGCGCATGCGCTGAATTCATGCACCAACCACGGTCACGGCGCGCACAATGGCGGCCATGCCTGCTTCCCCCGCTGCCGGTGCGCCCGGCCAGAAGAACCCCAGCCTGCGCGAACGCTTCCAGGCGATGCGCAACCTGCCCCCCTTCCTGCGCCAGGTCTGGCAGACCAGCCCCGCCCTGGCCAGTGCCAGCCTCGGGCTGCGCCTGATCCGCGCACTGCTGCCGGTGGCCATGCTCTACGTGGGCAAGCTGATCATCGATGCGGCACTGCACCTGAGCCAGCACGAGGCCGGCTTCCCGCCGTTTGGCCAGGCCCTCTCCAGCGGCCTGCTCAATCCCCTGCTGGGCCTGCTGGCCCTCGAGTTCGGCCTGGCGATCGTCTCGGACCTGCTGGGCCGCGCGGTGAACTATGCCGACAGCCTGCTCTCCGAGCTGTTCACCAACGTCACCAGCGTGCGGCTGATGGAACACGCCGCCGAGCTGGACCTGGAGGACTTCGAAGATCCGGACCTGCAGGACAAGCTGGACCGCGCGCGGCGCCAGACCATGGGCCGGATGAACCTGATGAGCCAGTTGTTCGGCCAAGTGCAGGACGCCATCACCGTGGCCAGCCTGGCGGTGGGCCTGCTGGTGTACGCGCCCTGGCTGATCCTGCTGTTGGCAGTGGCGCTGGTGCCGGCCTTCATCGGCGAATCGCATTTCAACGCGGCCGGTTACTCGCTCAACTTCCAGTGGACGCCCGAGCGCCGCCAGCTGGACTACCTGCGCCAGATCGGGGCCAGCGTGGAAACCGCCAAGGAGGTGAAGATCTTCAACCTCCATCGGTTCCTGATCGAGCGCTACAAGTTCCTGGCCGACAAGTTCTTCCACGCCAACCGCGCGCTGGCGCGCAAGCGGGCATTCTGGGGCACGCTGCTGGCCGCGCTCGGCACGCTGGGCTACTACACCGCCTATGCGTACATCGCCTGGCGCACCGTGCGCGGCGATTTCTCGATCGGTGATCTCACCTTCCTGGCCGGCAGCTTCCTGCGCCTGCGCCAATTGCTGGAAGGCCTGCTGATCGGCTTCTCGCAGGTGGCCGGGCAGGCGTTGTACCTGGACGACCTGTTCTCGTTCTTCCAGATCCAGCCGGAGATCCATTCGCGTACCGACGCGGTGGCGATCCCGCAGCCGATCCGCCAGGGCTTTGTGTTCGACAACGTCGGCTTCCGCTATCCCGATGCCGAGCGCTGGGCGGTCCGCCGCCTGGATTTCGAACTGCGTGCCGGCGAGGTGCTGGCGCTGGTCGGCGAAAACGGCGCCGGCAAGACCACCCTGGTCAAGCTGCTGGCACGCCTGTACGACCCCGACGAGGGCCGCATCCTGCTCGATGGGCGCGACCTGCGCGACTACGACCTGGACGACCTGCGCGCCAACATGGGGGTGATCTTCCAGGACTTCGTGCGCTACAACCTGAGCGCCGGCGAAAACATCGGGGTCGGCCTGGTCGAGGCGATGACCGATGACGCGCGTATCCGCGATGCGGCACGGCGCGGCATGGCCGACGAGGTCATCAACGCCCTGCCCAATGGCTATGAGCAGCTGATCGGGCGCCGCTTCAAGCAGGGCGTGGACCTGTCCGGCGGGCAGTGGCAGAAGATCGCCATTGCCCGGGCCTACATGCGCGATGCGCAGGTCATGATCCTGGACGAGCCCACCGCCGCGCTGGATGCGCGCAGCGAGTTCGAGGTGTTCCAGCGCTTCAAGGAGCTGTCCGACAACCGCACTGCGGTGTTGATCTCCCACCGCTTCTCCTCGGTGCGCATGGCCGACCGTATCCTGGTCCTGGCCGACGGCCGGATCGAGGCCAGCGGCACCCACGGCGAACTGATCGCACAAGGCGGCCGCTATGCCGAATTGTTCGAGCTGCAGGCCGCCGGGTACCGCTGAAACCCCCGATCCACAAGGCTTCCCGGCCAGTCAATGAGAATTTATCTCATTTGAGATAAACTGGGCGGGACAACTCAGATCAGACCCCCACCCCCATGTCTTCCGCTTTCGGCGCCGAAACGGTGCTTGAGGTCCGTCACTGGACCGACGCCTACTTCAGCTTCACCACGACCCGCGACAGCGGCTTCCGCTTCGAGAACGGCCAGTTCGTGATGATCGGCCTGGAGACCGAGACGCGCCCGCTGCTGCGCGCGTACTCCATTGCCAGTGCCAACTGGGAAGAGAACCTGGAGTTCTTCAGCATCAAGGTCCAGGACGGCCCGCTGACCTCGCGCCTGCAGCACATCCAGCCGGGCGACAAGGTGCTGGTCGGCAAGAAGCCCACCGGTACCCTGCTGATCAGCGACCTGCACCCGGGCAAGCACCTGTACCTGCTGGGCACCGGCACCGGCCTGGCGCCGTGGCTGTCGGTGATCAAGGACCCGGAAACCTACGAACGCTTCGACAAGGTGATCCTCACCCACGGCGTGCGTTACGAAAAGGACCTGGCCTACCGCGAGTTGTTCGAGAAGGAACTGCGCGAGCACGAATTCCTCGGCGAGATGATCGGCGACAAGCTGCTGTATTACCCGGCCGTCACCCGTGAGGCGTTCCCCAACCAGGGCCGGCTGACCTCGCTGATGGAAAGCGGCGAAATGCAGAAGACCCTGGGCCTGCCGCCGCTGGACCCGGAGAACGACCGCGCCATGATCTGCGGCAGCCCGCAGATGCTGGCCGACCTGCGCACCGTGCTGGACAGCCGTGGCTTCCAGACCTCGCCGCGCATCGGCACCCCGGGCCATTACGTGTTCGAGCGCGCCTTCGTCGAGAAGTAACCCGGCCACCGCCGGCGCGTACGTCCCGCAGCGCCATGCCATGCGTGGCCGCGTCCCCATCCATGGCGTTCAGGGAGCCGGCCCGTGGCCGGCGCTACCGGGCCAGTGCGGCCTGGATGTCACCGCGCAGCGATGCGGGCTTGTCGGTGGGCGCGTAGCGCTGCAGTACCTGGCCGTCGCGGCCGATCAGGAACTTGCTGAAGTTCCACTTGATCCCACGCGTGCCCAGCAGCCCGGACTTTTCCGCCTTGAGCCACTGCCACAGCGGGTGGGCACCCTCGCCGTTGACCTCGATCTTCTCCGACAGCGGGAAATCCACCGCGTAGGTCAGCGAACAGAACGCGCGGATCTCCTCGGCGTCGCCCGGCTCCTGGTGGCCGAACTGGTCGCAGGGGAAGCCGATCACCACCAGCCCCTGCGGCCCGAACTCGCGCCACAGTGCCTCCAGCCCCTCGTACTGCGGGGTGAACCCGCACTTGCTGGCCACGTTGACCAGCAGCAGGACCTGGTCGTGGTACTGCTCCAGGGCCTGGGGCTCGCCGGCGAGGTCGACGTAGGAAAAATCGAAGGCAGTGGTCATGGCGAGGGCTCCGGCGGTAGAGGCGCATCTTAGCGCCGAGGCCCGGCAGACCGGGTCAAGGGGTCTCGGCGGTACGCCAGCGCGCGGGCAACATGCCTTTCGACACAAGCCCGGCGCCATCACCGCAGGTTACCCTCGGGCACTTGTCTGACCGGAGAATTCCCCTTGACCACCCGTCTTGCCCTTGCCGTCGCCGTGACCCTCGGCCTTGCCCTGCCCGCTTACTCCGCTGTTGCCGCCGCCCCCGCGGCCGCCGCCCAGCAGGCCAACCCGTTCTTCGCCGACAGCCCGCTGCCGCTGCACTACCCGCAGTTCGACAAGATCAAGGACAGCGACTTCGCCCCGGCCTTCGACGCCGGCATGGCGCAGCAGCTGAAGGAAGTGGACGCGATCGCCAACAACAAGGCCAAGCCGACCTTCGACAACACCCTCATCGCCCTGGAAAAGAGCGGTGACACCCTGGACCGCGCCACCACCGTGTTCTTCAGCCTGGTCGGTGCCGACACCAACGACGCGCGCAAGAAGCTGCAGGCCGACTACTCGGCCAGGTTCGCCGCGCACAGCGACGCCATCGCCCTCAACGGCAAGCTGTTCGCCCGCATCCAGGCCCTGTACGACACCCGCACCCAGCTCGGCCTCGACGCCGAAGGCGTGCGCCTGGTCGAGAAGTACTACGACAGCTACGTCCGCGCGGGCGCCAAGCTCAACGAGGCGGACAAGACCAAGCTCAAGGCGATGAACGCCGAGCTGGCCAACCTGGGCACCAAGTTCAGCCAGAACGTGCAGAACGAAGTGAACGCCTCGGCCGTGGTCGTGGACGACGTCAAGCAGCTCGACGGACTGTCCGAGGAGCAGATCGCCGCTGCCGCCGAAGCGGCCAAGGCCCGCAAGCTGGACGGCAAGTACGTCATCGCGCTGCTCAACACCACCGGCCAGCCGCCGCTGACCAACCTGCGCAACCGCGCGCTGCGCCAGAAGATCTACGAAGCCTCGATCACCCGCGGCAGCCGCGGCGGTGAGTTCGACAACACCGCGCTGGTCTCGCGCATCATGCAGCTGCGCGCCGACAAGGCCAAGCTGATGGGCTTTGCCAACTTCGCCGCCTACAACCTGACCAACCAGACCGCCAAGACCCCCGAAGCGGTCAACGCCATGCTCGGCCAGCTCGCCCCGGCCGCCGTCGCCAACGCCAAGCGCGAAGCCGCCGACCTGCAGGCGATGATCGACAAGGAACAGAAGGCCGCCGGCAAGCCGACCTTCCAGCTGGAAGCGTGGGACTGGGCCTTCTACAGCGAGAAGGTGCGCCAGGCCAAGTACAACTTCGACGAATCCCAGCTCAAGCCGTATTTCGAGCTGAAGAACGTACTGGAAAACGGCGTGTTCTTCGCCGCCAACCAGGAATACGGCCTGACCTTCAAGCAGCGCACCGACCTGCCGGTCTACCACGAGGACGTCACCGTCTATGACGTGTTCGACGCCGACGGCAGCCAGCTGGCGATCTTCATCTTCGACCCCTACGCACGCGCCTCCAAGCGCGGCGGTGCGTGGATGAACGCGTACGTGTCGCAGTCCGCGCTGACCGGCTTCAAGCCGGTGGTGGCCAACCACCTCAACATCCCCAAGCCGCCGGCCGGCCAGCCCTCGCTGCTGACCTGGGATGAAGTGACCACCACCTTCCACGAGTTCGGCCACGCCCTGCACGGCATGTTCTCCAACGTGAAGTACCCGTACTTCTCCGGCACCGCCGTACCGCGCGACTTCGTCGAGTTCCCTTCGCAGGTCAATGAAATGTGGTCGGACAACCCGGCCATCCTGAAGAACTACGCCAAGCACTACCAGAACGGCACCGCCATGCCCCAGGCACTGCTGGACAAGGTGATCGCCGCGGCCAAGTTCAACCAGGGCTTTGCCACCACCGAGTACCTCGGTGCGGCCATGCTGGACCAGCGCTGGCACCAGATCGGTCCGGACCAGGTCCCGGCCGCCAAGGATGTGATGGCCTTCGAACGCGCCGCGCTGGAGAAGGACGGCATCTACTACGCGCCGGTCCCGCCGCGCTACAAGACCCCGTACTTCAGCCACATCATGGGCGGCTACTCGGCCGGCTACTACGCCTACATCTGGTCGGAGGTGCTGGATGCCAACACCCAGAAGTGGTTCCGCGAGAACGGCGGCCTGAGCCGCAAGAACGGCGACCATTTCCGCCAGACCCTGCTGTCCAAGGGCGGCAGCGTGGATGCGATGGAACTGTTCCGCACCTTCGCCGGTCATGAGCCGCAGATCGAGCCGCTGCTGGAGAAGCGTGGCCTGACCTCCGGTGACAGCAAGAAGTAAGCATCGGCTGCAGCGATGCGCTGTTCCATGGAGGCCGCCCGGGAAACCGGGCGGCCTTTTTTGTGGCCGCGCATCGACCGTTCGACACTGCCGCCCGTATCTGGCGCGAGCGCCGCTGGAAAGGCATGATGAGGCCAGCTTCTTCAACCCCAGGGAACGGATATGAACCTTCAGCGCATCAAGGTGCTTCTTGCCAGCAGCCTGCTTGCATTGGCCCTCACCCCCATGGCGTCGGCACAGACGCGCGACACCACCGCGATGCTGCAGGAATCGGTCGCCAAGGCCGTGGCCTGCCGCGGCGAGTTTGGCAACGACTGGGACCAGGTGGTGCGCGAAGCGCTGGACTCGCTGGAAAGTCACCTGCTGGAGCAGGACCCGGACATGTCCAAAGTGGATCTGGACGTGGTCTATACCGAGGCCCTGGAAGGGGGCAAGACGATGCCGATGACGCAGGAACTGCGGGCCTACTGCCAGCAGGCGATGGCAGCGGGCGGTTGAGTGGGTGGCAGGCGGGCTGCAAGGCATGCCTTCCCTGCCCGTGGGCGCGCGTGAATTTTCAGCGTAGCGGCTCGAGCCCGGCTCGGCCCAGGCCTGTTCGATGGTCAGCCTGCACGCTTCGGTGTGCGGCCTCAGCTGCGCCGAGCGCAGGGATCTGATCGCTGTCTGCGGCGAATGCAGGGAGACGCGCTGGCGCTCGCTGCCGCAGGTCATTGCCGCGTGTGTGGGTTGGCTGCGCTCCGCCACGCATGGCGTGGCACTACGCGGAGATACGCCAGAGATTGGCTACCCTCCGCCACGCATGGCGTGGCGCTGCGCGGAGACGCCCGGGAGGCGGACCGGTGGCTGTTGCCTCAGCGCGGTGCGATATACCCGCCGGGTACGCCGTTGGGCGACAGCACCAGCTGCCACAGCTGCGCGTGGCGGCAGCGGAAGCTGGCCATCGAGGCGGCCAGGTAGAAACGCCACATGCGCTTGAAGCGTTCGTCGTAGCGCTGCGGGTCCAGCTGCGGCCACGCGTTTTCCACGTTCAACCGCCACGCCTGCAGGGTGCGGTCGTAGTCCGGGCCGAAGCTGTGCCAGTCCTCCAGCACGAACAGGCCTTCGTACGCGGCGGTGATCTGCGCGGCCGAGGGCAACATCGAATTGGGGAAGATGTAGCGCGCGATCCACGGGTCGGTGCGGTGCCGGGAGATATTGCTGCCGATCGAATGCAGCAGGAACAGCCCATGCGGATGCAGGCAGCGCCGCGCCATGTCGAAGTAGCCGCGGTAGTTCTTGTCGCCGACGTGTTCGAACATGCCCACCGAGAAGATCGCATCGAAGGTCTCGTCGACGTCGTGGTAATCCTGCAGGCGGATCTCGATGGGCAGGCCAGCGCACAACTGGCGTGCGTAGTCGGCCTGCTCCTGCGAGATGGTGATGCCCACCCCGGACACGCCATAGCGCTCGGCCGCGAACTTCAGCGCCTCGCCCCAGCCGCAGCCGATATCCAGTACGTGCTGACCGGGGCGCAAGCCGAGCTTGCGGCAGATCAGGTCGAGCTTGGCCTCCTGCGCCGCGTCCAGGTCCAACGCGTCGCGCCAGTAGCCACAACTGTAGACCAGGCGCTGGCCGAGCATGGCCTGGTACAGGTCGTTGCCCAGGTCGTAATGGCGCCGCCCCACCTCCAGGCTGCCGCTGCCGGCCTGCAGGTTGAACAGGCGCGCCTTGAGCGCGTCGGCCAGTTCGCGCCAGCCGTGCACGCGCTCGTCGAGGTGGGCCTGCATCAGCTGGTGCAGAAAGCCATCCAGCGAAGCGGCGTCCCACTGGCCGTCCATGTAGCTCTCGCCCAGGCCGAGCGAGCCGTGGGCCATGACCCGCGTATAGAACTGCGGGTCATGCACGTGGAGGTCGTGGGGCTGGTCACCGTCGACGGTGATGCCCGCCTCGTGCAGCAACAGCGTCACTCGTCGTTGCAGTCCCGCGTCCACACCGCCTCCGTCGATCAGCCCTGGGCGAACAACCCCGCGTAGGCCGCGCCGACATGCGGTGCCAGCACGCTGGCCGGCACATCCACGGTCTGCGTGCCATCCGAATACGGCCCGACCTGGTACGGCGGGAACACGAAGCGTACCGCGCTGATCTTGCCGTCGGTACCGGTCAGCGGCTGGAACTGGGTGAAGTTGTCGGCGCTGGGCTCGGTGCCGTCGGCGATCATCCGGCTGGCACTGCGCAGCGACTCCTGCAACTGGCCCGGGTCCATGTCTTCACTGCTCAGACGGGTGGCCACGCGCTCGCGAAGCTGGTCGCCGATGTAGTCGCTGATCGCCTTCCAGCCCTTGGCGTCGGCCACCAGCTTGTCGGCGGTCAGCATCTGCTGCTGTTCGGGCAGCCAGACGAAACGGGCCACCAGCGGCTCGCCGTGGGCGCCGCCGGTATAGCGGCTGCCATCGGCGCTGACCACCACCAGCTGCGGGGTCTCCAGCACCTTCTCAAAGCTCAGCGACAGCTCGTAGGGCATGCTCGGCTTGTCGTTGCCGAGGCCGTCGACGGCCTGCTGCAACTCGCTGCGGGCCGCGGTGGCGTACTCCGACAGCGCCTTGGCCAGGCCCGGGTAACGCGCCAGGTCGGCCGGGTAGCTGATGCCGACTACCGCCTGCGGGGTGTTCTCGATCACATCGCGCAATTCCACCGGCGCCGTGCTGGCCGCCGGGGCCTCGATGTTGGTCGGCTGCGCGGCCGTCCCGGTGGCCGGTGCCGCCGCGCTGTCATCGGCGTCGCGCTTGCAGCCGGCCAGCACCACCACGCCCACGGCCAAAGCCAACGCGCTGGCGCGCAGCGCGCGACGGTTTACTACGCTGTTCATTGCAATCCCCTTGTTGAAACCGCTCATCATGATCGTTCGTCCCTGAAACAGCACCCGCCACATTCAACCGGCGAGCAGGTCATCGTATTCCTGGTGCCGCTGCATGAACGCCTCGGCGTAGGCGCAGGCCGGCACCACCTTGTATTTGTGCTCGCGCGCGTAGCGCAGCGCCACCTTGGTCAGCTCCCCTGCAATTCCCCGGCCAGCGATGGGGTCGGGCACTTCGGTGTGGGTGATGACCATGCGCCTGCGCTTGATCTGGTAATCCAGCAGCGCCAGGTAGCCCTGGACCCGGGCCTGGAAGCGGTGGTTGGCCACATCGTGCTCCACCTCGTACGCCAATCCGGGCGGGGTGACCGATGCCATGGGCGATGTCTCCTGCGGCGACTGACGCGATAGTGCGCAGCGTAGCGCCATGATCGCGTGAAGCCTGAACAGGGGCAAGCAGCGACGCTGGGCGTCACTTTCGGACCTCGCCCCCCCCGACCGCCCGGACCTTTGCCCAACGGGTCGCCGCCGCGCCGGGCCAGCACTGGATCGGCACGGGGCATCGGTGGGCGCGCCGCTAAAGTCGCGCGCGTTCAAGCCGATATCGGTAACGGACAGGGCGTGAAAGCTGGCACGAGTTTTGCGACACCTGCCTGCCCGAATCCGTTCTACAAGGAGGTCCACATGGACAACGCACCCGCCTCCCCGGCCCCGGCCGATGCCGACAGCTCCCTGCTCGAAGGCCTGTTCCAGCTGGCCGTGAACGGCCAGACCAACGGCTGGGAGTTCGACCAGATCGACAATGAGGTGTATGCCCGCCTGCTCAGCGCCTACGGCGCGGACGGCAAGAAGGCCGCGTAAGCGGCCTGCAGGTCACGATCAACGATCGTGACCACACCGGGGCGGCATTCCCCCGGCACAGGCGTGCGGACCAACGGCCGTGACCTGCCGTCGGCTGCCGGTGACCCCGGTCCCGGCAGGTACCGACCGTTGGTCGGTACCCGACGCTGCCACTCAGCCCAACGGGCGGAAGCTGGGGTTGCTCAGCTCGCGCAGGAAGTGATCGAAAATCGCCGGGCGCATCGCCAGCATGAAGATCACCCCGAACGCGGCACCGGCCAGGTGCGCGCTGTGGTTGATGCGGTCGCCACCGCGGCGGTCCATCCAGATGCTGTAGCCGACGTAGAACGCGGCATAGACAATCGCCGGCGCCGGGATGAAGAACACGAAAATCACGCTCCACGGGCTGAGCAGGATGAAGGCGAACAGCACCGCCGACACCGCACCGGACGCACCCAGGCTGAGGTAATTGGGGTTCTTCTGGTTCTTCAGGTAGCTGGGCAGGATCGACACCACCAACGCGGCGAGATAGAACGCCGGATAGGTGAGGTAGCTGCCGGTCAGATTGACCATCACCGATTCGATCTGGCCGCCGAAGAAGAACAGCGTGATCATGTTGAACGCCAGGTGCGCCAGGTCGGCGTGGATGAACCCGTAGGTCACCAGGCGGTCGTATTGGCGATGGCGGTCCACCGCCGGCGGCCACAGGATCAGGCGGTCGCCGAGTTTGCGGTTCTTGAACGCCATCCACGACACGATGACGGTGATGGCGATCAGCAGCAGGTTGACGGGGGTCATGTCAGGGCTCAGGCCGTACGGTAGTTGTCGACCATACGATAGCGCCTGGCATACCAACCAAAGGCCAACGCCGCCACGAAGGCGAACCCGGCAAAGAAGAACATCAGGAACGCCGCCTCGCTCAGGCCGGTGCTGGCGATCTTGTGGGTCACCGTCTCATTGCGCACGGCCGCATTGGACAGCAGCACCCACAGGTTGCCGATGGTGGTGGTCAGGTTCCAGAAGCTCATCACCACCCCCTTCATGGCCTGCGGGGCCTGGCTGTAGGCGAATTCCAGCCCGGTGGCCGAAACCAGCACCTCGCCGAAGGTCAGCAGCGCATACGGCAGCATCTGCCAGAAGATGGACATGACATTGCCGCCATCCATCATCACCTGGATGCTGCCGACCACGATCCAGGCCAGGCCACTGAAGGCGATGCCGGCGGTCATGCGGCGCAGCGCGGTCGGCTCGAAGCCGAAGCGGCGCAGCGCCGGGTACAGCACCAGGTTGTTGAACGGGATCAGGATCATCACCAGCAGCGGGTTCAGTGCCTGCATCTGCGAGGCGGTGAACCACGACGGCATGGCCATCTGCTGGCCCTGCAGCACCCAGGTGGAGGCCTTCTGGTCAAACAGCGAGAAGAACGGCGTGGTCAGGGCGAAGATCACCAGCACGCGCAGCACCGAACGCACGCCCTCCACGGCCTCGGCCGGGTGCACCGCACGGGCGCGGTCGAGCTGGAGCCAGGTGCCGCCGCCGATGCCGGCCAGCAGCAGGACCAGGGCAATGCACAGGCAGATCACGATGCCCAGACTGCCGACCAGCCCCATCGAGGCCACCGCCAGCACCGCGCCGAGGATGGCCAGGGTGCGGCCGGGGCGCCCCTTGCCCGGCACCTGTGCGGTGAGCGCGGTGCGCACCACGTTGCCGAACGAATGCGGGTCCTTGGGCGGCAGCGGCACCAGCACGTAGCGCTTGCGGCCCAGCCAGAACACGAAGGTGGCCACGAACATCAGGATGCCGGGGATGCCGAACGCCCACTGCGGGCCCAGGTTCTTCAGCGCCAGCGGAATCAGCAGCGAGGCGAACAGCGAGCCGAAGTTGATGATCCAGTAGAAGGCGTCGAATACCACCTTGGCCAGGTGCTTGTTGCTCTGGTCGAACTGGTCGCCCATGAACGAGGCCACCAGCGGCTTGATCCCCCCGGCACCCAGGGCGATCAGGCCCAGGCCGAGGAAGAAGCCCTCGCGACTGTTCTCGAACACCGCCAGGCAGGCGTGGCCGGCGCAGTAGATCAGGCTGAACCACAGAATGGTGTGGTACTTGCCGAAGAACTTGTCGGCCAGCCAGCCGCCGAGCAGCGGGAAGAAATACACGCCGATCATGAAGCTGTGCATGATGTCCTTGGCCTCGCCCGCGCGGCCTTCGGCGGTGATCTCCTGCAGCAGCAGCGAGGTAATCAGGAACTGCACCAGGATGTTGCGCATCCCATAGAAGCTGAACCGCTCGCAGGCCTCGTTGCCAATGATGTACGGAATCTGGCGCGGCATCTTTCCCTTGCCTGCGCTGGCGGCTGCGATCGTGCTCATCCTATGGGGCTGTCCTGCGAATACGAAAGGGCGCGAGCTTACCGGAAGCCCCCCACCGGCGCACGCTGCGGCCCTACGTGACAGCAGACGGCGAACATGGCAGGCGATCGCGGCAGATCGCAGCGGAAGTCACGGAGCGTCGACGGACAAAGCGTAAACTTATCGTTATGCGCATGATCTCCACTGCTGTTACAGGACGTTGCCCCGGCTGGCTGCTGCTGTTGCTGCTGGCCACCACGGTGGCCCCGGTCCATGCGCGTCAGGCCGAGGCCGGGCCGCGCCTGCTCAAGGTAGCCACGCTGGAACTGCCGACCCTGGACGAGGGCCAGTGGGAACAGCGCCGCGACCAGGTGCTGCAGATGCTGGAGGCGCTGCAGCCGGATGTGATCGCGGTGCAGCGGGTGCTGCAGGCGCAGGGCCGCAACCCGGCCTGCTGGCTGGCCACGCGAATGCGCTACAGCTGTGATTTCGTCACCGCCGACCCGCCCAGCCAGGCCCTGCGCCACGGCAGTGCCATGCTGACCCGGCTGCCGGTGAGCGAGGACGGGGTGACCCTGCTGCATCCACCCGGCCAGTTCAGCGCCGCCGGCATGCTGCGGGTGAAGCTGCAGGAGGAACTGGTCAACATCTACGTGGCGCGTCTGCGCCCGGAACCGGATGAGCCGGCGGTACGCCGCCACCAGACCGGCGACCTGATGACCTGGATTGGTGCCACGGCCGAAGGCCTGCCTTCGTTGATCGCCGGCGACTTTTCGGCCGATACCGCCGAACTGGTGAGCAGCGCGCCCGGCTTCCAGCCGGCGCGGCGCAACCCGGGCGAGCGCGTGGACCCGCCGTCGGTGGCCGGCAGTGCGCGTGGACACGGGCTGGACGTGCTGTTCCAGGTCAAGCATTTCGATGGCATCGGCCAGCAGGCGCTGAAGCTGCCGGCCGCCGAGAACGGCGAAGCGGACAAGGGCGCGCTGCGGTTGGGGGTGATGGCGACCCTGCGGCTGCAGTCACCGACGCCGGCCAGCGCGCCCTGATCGCCGCCACGCCTCACCACCCGGGCCCGCGAAACGACGACGGCCAGGCATCGCTGCCTGGCCGTCGGTCACTCTACCCGGTGGGATCGCTCAGGCGATCGCGGCCTGGTAGCGACGCTCGACTTCGTTCCAGTCGACCACGTTGAAGAACGCGCCGATGTATTCCGGGCGACGGTTCTGGTACTTCAGGTAGTACGCGTGTTCCCACACGTCCAGCGCCAGGATCGGGGTGTTGCCGTCCATCAGCGGGCTATCCTGGTTGGCGCTGCTTTCCACCACCACCTTCTTGTCCGGGGTCACGCTCAGCCAGGCCCAGCCGCTGCCGAAGCGGGTCAGCGCGGCCTTGGTGAAGGCTTCCTTGAACTTCTCGAAGCCGCCCAGCTGCGATTCGATCGCCTTGCCGACATCGCCGACCGGGGCGCCGCCGCCGTTGGGCGACATCACCGTCCAGAACAGGCTGTGGTTGGCGTGGCCGCCACCGTTGTTGCGCACCGGGCCCTGCAGGTTTTCCGGCAGCGACTTGGTCTTCTTGACCAGTTCCTCGACCGGCAGGTCGGCGTACTCGGTGCCTTCCAGCGCAGCGTTGACGTTGTTGATGTAGGTCTGGTGGTGCTTGGTGTGATGGATTTCCATCGTGGCCGCGTCGATATGCGGCTCAAGGGCGTCGTAGGCGTAGGACAGCTTGGGGAGGGTATAGGCCATGTGGTTCTCCTGGTAGCTCACTCACCCGGCGAAGACCGGGCGTTGCGCTGACGATGATGGGGATGGCCGACAAGCTTACCAAGCCCTGCGTAAAGGAAACCGCGTC
>RCUH01000250.1_pt1 | contig 65529 bp, 57 predicted proteins | sample 2166191 | NCBI WGS metagenome assembly RCUH01 (sample SAMN09932848, study PRJNA488358) | compost metagenome | feature: garden; material: soil; isolation source: compost soil in an enriched community after 214 h of incubation | place: Germany: Experimental Botanical Garden Goettingen | collected... | reverse complement strand
TATATCGGAGGCGATGGACGTTTGTGGTTATGGCAGATATTTAATACAGCTTATGATGGTGAACGTGAAGGTATAGAACCCAAAAATGTGCAATGGAATAATGGGAAAGAGCTGGTGACTGTCCGTCCACGTGATGGGTCAGCCTATATCGAGCCAGCCATTGCGGACAACTTACGTAGCATCGAGCAAGGTTTTGCAATATCAGTTGCTGTTGGAGGAAAACAAGTCGTCAAAGAACTCCGCGAAAATCATTGGGACGAGATTGTGTTTGAACCGACTTATCCGACCTGCCGGGTTAGATATAGTAGTGCCAACTTTCCTGTGGAAGTCGTACTGACCGCCTATTCGCCATTTATTCCGTTGGACCAAGATAATTCTTCCTTGCCGTTAACGACATTACATCTGGAATTGCGTAATAAAATAAATACACCAGTCGAAGTAAGCCTAACAGGCTGGATGGAAAACGGTGTGTTTAAGGGACGTAAAGATCTCAATGCGGTTCGTAAAGTATCCCGCATCTTAGATAAAGCAGGCGTAAAAGTCTTAAACTACAGTTGTGAACAAGTACCCGATAGTGCTTTGCAAGCTGGTGATTATGGTACAATGGCCTTTACTTGTTTGGATCCTCAGGCATGGGTACATACCAAGCTGGAACACTGGCCGGTGACACCGTACTCATTGCAATCGGATCATAATGATTCGGTCGTTGACTTCGCTGATTTACAAGTGGGTGCCTATACCGTTAAACGGATTATAAAACCAACAGAGACTAGTCAGATTTCGTATGCGATCTCCTGGCATTTTAATAATCCACATCCCAAGTTGAAAGCGCATTTAAAGGATGCCCAAAATGGCTATTGGTACGGTGCAAAATTCAACGATGCGGTGGCAGTCATTGACTATTATCTGGCGCATCGGCAAAAGCTTGATGGGGAAACGCTGGCCTGGCAACAAACCTGGAATGATACCACATTACCCCATTGGTTTATGGATCGTACCTTTGTTAATATAGGAACCTTGGCGACAGCGAATACGATGCGTTTTGCTTCAGGAAGGTTTTGGGGTTGGGAAGGTATCGGTGCCTGTGCCGGTACTTGCACCCATGTGTGGCAGTATGGTCAGTCTATGGGACGTATATTTCCTGATATTGAACGCAATTTGCGCGAGGTTACTGATCTTGGGGTGGGCTTTCAGCCAGAAACTGGAGCAATTATCTTCCGGGCAGAATATGAAAAAAGACCTGCCATCGACGGGCAGGCTGGTGTTATTCTTCGTTTTTATCGGGATCATCAGATGAGCACTGATGACACATTCTTAAAATTGAATTGGCCAAAACTTAAACAGGCGATTCAATTTATTCTCGATCAGGATAAAAACGGAGATGGTATGACCGATACGCCAATGGAAAATACATTGGACGCCGTGTGGGAAGGGGAGATCGGCTGGATTGTAGGACTTTGTCTCGCTGCCATACAAGCTGCGGCATTGATGGCCGAAGAAGCTGGCGATAGGAAATTTCAACAGATCTGCATGAACTATGTCAGAAAAGGAACTGAAAACATGGATAAATATCTTTTTAACGGAGAATATTATATCCATCGGCCAGATACGATTCAGGGAAGGAAAAAGCTGGGTTCCTACAATACTTGTCATATAGATCAGGTCTATGGACAGGCCTGGTGTTTTCAAGTGGATATGCCCCGGATTAATGACAGAGAGAAAACATTATCCGCCCTGAAGGCACTTTGGAAATATAATTTTGCGATGGATGTGGGACCCTATATTAAGACACACCTCGGGGGACGGCCATATGCATTGGCAGGCGAAGGTGGTATGGTCATGAATACAAATCCAAAAAATGAGGAAAAAGCTTATGGCGATAATACGACTTGGCAACTGGGGTATTTTCATGAATGTATGAGCGGATTTGAACATCAAGTTGCTGCACACATGATGGCCGAAGGTATGATCGACGAAAGTTTGGTCATGACCAGGGTAATTCACGACCGCTACCATGCGGCAAAAAGAAATCCCTTTAACGAAATTGAATGTAGTGATCACTATGCACGTGCGATGGCGAGTTACGGAACCTTTATCAATGCCTGTGGCTTTAGTTATCACGGCCCAAAAGGGCAAATTGGTTTTGCCCCAAAAATAGGATCTTCAGATTTTAAAGCGCCTTTTACCACGGCGATGGGATGGGGGACCTACATTCAAAAGCAGCAAAGGGAAGGAAAGCCTGTTTGTCAGTTAACATTAAATTATGGCGCGTTGGAACTTAAAGAATTTCATCTGGGCGATGCCGAAGAGCTATCACTTGATGCTAAGCAGATCACTGTGCTACAAAATGATAAACAAATATCAATTCATAAAGTGAAACGTCAAGGAGAACGTGTGGTGATCAATTTTAAAGACAAAGTAGGACTAAAAAAAGGCGATACATTAACTATTCGATGGTCATGAAAAAAATAGTGAATAAACTGCTTGTGATAATAAGTCTTTTCTTGGTTATGGGATGTATGTCATCAGGAGATCAAAAGGCCGGATCTGCGCCGAAATCCGATTGGGGAGAGGTGCTTTTGCAAAAAGTACCCTTACTTGGACATCGCAATTGGATATTGATCGTTGATAAAGCTTATCCCGCACCAACGGGAGCGAATATACTTGTTCTCGATTCAAAAAAACAGATGCCGGAAGTACTGGACTATGTTGTACAATTGCTCGATAAACAGCATCACGTAAAACCTATATTTTATTTTGATAAAGAATTTGATTACTTAGATGATAGGCTTGCACCAGGATTAAAGGAATACAAAGAGAGCTTAACCAAACTTTTACCGCATATTGAAAAACGGTCCCTGTTGCACGAAGATGTTTTTGGAAAAATAGATAAAGCCGCTGATCTTTTCCAGATAATTGTCGTGAAAACAGAATCACTTATCCCGTATAGTTCAGTTTTTATAGAACTTGACTGTAAATACTGGGATGCTAACCGTGAAAAGATTTTACGTGAGCGGATGACAAAGTCGACAGAATAAAGTCTTCAATCTTGTCGTAATTTAGACAATTGACTGCAGAGCTAAATGGATAAAATAATTTACACATCCATTTAGCTCGGTAGCTATCCAAATGGTATACTTCTTAGGTTTTGGGCTTAACTGTTTTTTCGCAATCCAACCACAATCGATGTGAGTAATACAATGCTGTATGCCCACATTAACCAAGAACCAAAGGTTGTCGCACTGTTTGGGGCCATGTTAGGAAAGATGTGTTCAAAAAATTGAATAATGAACATATCGAGAACCATTCCTGGTAATACCAACAATACGCCAGCGACGATATTTTCGAATCCTGAAAGTTTAAATCTTTTGAAAGTTAGAATTGAAATCAATACTAATGCGGGTATTAGAGCTACATATAAACTAGTAAGTATTGGTACTGAATCTGTGATAAAAAAGAATTGTCCTGCAACGCGAAAGGCTAACATCATAAAGACATAAATGAGAGAATTTGTCCGACTCCGAAATTGTGGAAAGATTTAGTCTACCGTGAAAAAGCATTCATAAAATGCACATAAAAGATAATACCAAATTTACGCAAACGTTTGTTTTCATAATTAGATTTTTAAATTGAAAAAATCATGTAAGTTTGTTGTGACGACCAATCATATCGCTAGCAGAAAGATTATGAAATCGACACTATTAATCAAAGATATTTCTGATTTTGAAATGTTGGTGAATACTCATACCGACAAGCTAACACAAAGCGCTTTCCTAAAAATTGGAAATTTGCAGGACGCAGAGGATCTCGTGCAGGACCTTTTTGTCAATCTCTGGGTTAAAAGAGAATCCATCGTTGTGCACGGTTCAGTCAATAATTACCTCCATGTAGCCCTCCGAAATAAAATTATGAACTATTTTGTCAAGGCAAAACTCCATCAGGATGTGAAAGACAGGCTGTCAATACATCTCGAGGTTGTGGATCTCTCCTTAGTAAACCTATTAATTGAAAAAGACTTGAATACCTTGTTTTCGGAAATTTTGAGCGAGTTACCGGATCATATGCAAAAGATTTTTAGGCTGCGAAATGAAGATTTTACACTAAAAGAGATTGCTGTCGCATTGGGCCTTGCGGAGCAGACTGTCAAAGGTTACAGTGCTGAAATGCACCGTCGCATCAAAGCCATGCTGATCGAACGGCATCCTGAATTTGCCCGCTCATTGACAGCATTATTATCATTTTTGCTAATCAAATAATTTTTTTTAATTCCTTACATACTTTTGATTCTCACCAACTGTCTTACTAGAAAGAGCAAACCTAGAAAAGATTACGCGTGGATCAAAAACAGTTAAAAAAGCTAATCAAGAAGTACCAAGATGGTACAGCCAATGCAGCCGAGAAATTTATCGTGGAATATTGGTACGAAACCTTGGACCAACAAGAGCCCGAAGCTTCAGAGATAGGCTTTGTTCCGGAACGAAGCGATCTCAGGACCCGGATTATTGCTGCTGCTGGATACACAGTCAAGCGATCGAGCTACCGATATCGCTTTTTATGTGGGGCAGTGGCGAGCATCATACTCTTGATACTTTCTACCGTTTTATATCATCAATACTTTTCGGTATCGCAGATCGACAGTCTTATCAAACCAATCAAGACAGCCCATCTTAATAAGGGAACTATATCCACCGGTATTGCCGAACGGAAAACAGTCATCTTGAACGACGGTACAAAAGTGATCCTGAATGCGAATTCTAGCCTTACTGTTGGTGACTACGACCGCAAGCGGGAGGTAAATCTGTATGGAGAAGCTTTCTTTGATGTCAAAAAAGATCCTTCCAGACCATTCACCGTCCATGGTGGTGGATTACATATCAAGGTGCTGGGTACCAGTTTTAATGTCAAAGCTTATCCTGATATCCATAATACATCCGTATCCGTGCGCACGGGTAAGGTTCAAGTTGACAATAACAAGAAAAATCTGCGCACACTGAGGCCGGATGAGAATATAGTCTATGATCGCAAGTCCAGTGATTATAAATTGACCAATGCTGAGTATGTTTTAGAATCATCCTGGTTGTCTGACCATGTTAAGCTAGATCAGGCCAGCTTTGAAGAATTGAGCCAAAACTTTAAAAATTTCTACGGATTCACACTCTATACAGCTGATGAAAAACTATTAATAGATCGCTACAACATCAGCTTCCGACAATCCAAAACAATGGAAGCTGCGCTAGAAGAGATTCAGTTATTGACCGGAAAAAAAATCAGTATCAAAAATAAGCAGGAGGGAAAAGAGATCATTTTATATTAAAAATAAAAGGGCTCACATAGTGTAAGACCCTTTACAGAAAATTATGGAATCTATCTGACCCGATTCCATAATCGGTTTCATGGATGTAAAACCTTTAATCAACACAAAATTAACAAATGATTAACAAAAAACTAATTATAAAAGAAAAAAGAAGCAACAAATATCTTTCTTTAACCCTCGGGGGGGCGCTGCTGCTATTTTCTAGTACTATCCCCTGGAACAGTACATTTGCACAGGCAAATGGCAAAATATACAACCAAAATTATCAAAAGACCACACTGCGCGACGTTATCATTGACCTTCAGAAGAAGTCGGGATTAGACATTTCGTTTACAGAGAGCCTAGGCCTAAAAAATATTAGTATAGCCAAATTTGATACAAAAAATGAATCTTTGGAACAAGTCTTACGGAGATTATTGGCACCTTACGGTATTCAGGTAAAAAAGACCGATAATGGTTTTGTTTTGGCCAGACAGACACAGAAAGAGGGCAAGCCTATTTCAGGAAAATTGATTGATCCATCCGGCATGCCGGTTTCAGGAGCTACCTTAAATTTAAAGCGGGCCAACACAAAATCCAAAAGTGATGATAAGGGTACTTTTTTACTTAATTCGATTTTTCCTTCGGATACTTTGTCCGTGCATTTTATGGGTTTTAAGGCCATTGATACCTTGGTGACAAATGATCTTGTGGGAGATCTGGTGATCCGTTTGGCAACTGACCAGGCACGCGAACTTGATGAAGTCGTGGTGGTGGGGTATGGTGTCCAAAAGAAAGTTAACCTCACGGGATCTGTTGCGGTTGTTGATGGCAAGCGTTTGCAAGATAGACCAGTAAATAATGTTTCCCAATCGCTTTATGGAACGGTCAGTGGCCTGACGATAGCCTATGGTAGCAATGGCTTTGAACCTGGTGCGGCACCCTCTGTGCAGATCAGGGGCCAAGGTAAACCTTATGTCCTGATCGATGGTACCGCCGGAGACATTAATAGCATTGATCCGAATACTGTCGAAAGTGTTTCTGTCTTAAAAGATGCAGCTGCTTCTGCAATCTATGGTGCCCGCGCACCTTATGGGGTCTTACTGATTACGACCAAATCCGGCAAAGCTAATCAGAAACCACAAGTCGATTTTTCAATGAATGGAGGACCTACAACCATTATCAATAAACCAAAGATGGTGGATTCCTATACATTTGCACGGGCTATGAATCAAATGCATGACAACCAGGGCGTTGCTAGGTTGTTTTCTGAATCTACCATCGATAGGATTATTGCATATATTGATGATCCTACACTTCCTGAAACTGTCCCTGATGTCAACAACCCGCGTAAGTGGTCAACCTATCAATTCTCAAACGGTAATAATGATTGGATAGATATCCATTATGGTAATGGTCGCCGGATGCAGGAAAATCTATCTGTTAAGGGAGGATCAAAAGACATGTCTTATTTTTTGTCTCTCGGGCACGCATCCGAAAAAGGGGTGTTGAGAATGGTCGATGATAAGTATAAACGCTACAATTTTCAGGCTAAACTCGATGCCAATATCACAGACTGGTGGAAGATAAGTTCCAATACAAGGCTCACAAATGGAGTCCGTGATAGGCCTATATATAACGGTGAAGGGGGATATGGCATGCTTATCCACCAGATCTTGAGAACGCATCCCGAGGTTTTCCTTAAATCGCCAAATGGTTATTATTCGCAACTTTCTCGTGTACCGCAGATGCAAGCCGGTTATCAGAAGTTGACAAATAATACGCTGGTGCAGCGCTTGGCGACTGAAATCAGTCCGCTCAAAAACTGGAAAATAAATGCTGATTATTCGATAGATTATCAGATTTTTGACTATGCAGGCGTCAATCAGGTAGCATATGAAGATGAAGTAGATGGTACGCTCGTGCCAATAGCACTTACCGTCCCTCCGTATATTCAAAAGATAAAATCCAATACCACCTACAAAGCGTTTAATATTTATACAACTTATAATTTAGATCTAGGAAGGGATCACCATTTTACGGTACTGGCCGGCTTTCAGAATGAAATCAATAAACTGGATTCGATGAGTGGATTAAGAAGGGAACTCATTGTTCCAGATATCCCATCTTTTACAACAGCAACAGGTGAAATGCAGGTGGGGGACGGTCTCACGCATTGGTCGACTTTAGGCTATTTTGCACGTTTAAATTATAATTATGCAGACAAATATTTGATCGAGGCAAATGTCCGCTATGATGGTACATCCAAATTTGCCCGTGGCAGACGCTGGGGGGCATTCCCTTCCGTATCCGCAGGATGGGTGGTTTCTAAAGAATTGTTTTGGCAACCTCTACTGGATTATATCCCATTTATGAAACTGAGGGCATCATGGGGGAAGCTGGGTAATCAAAATGTTGCTGCCTATCAGGATCTGGCATTATTGGGGGTACAAAGTAACCTAGGCTGGCTTATTGACGGCGTGCGGCCGGCATACACCACAGCACCAAATTTGGTAAACCGCTTTCTTACGTGGGAGTCATCACGTTCAATGAATACGGCCGTCGAACTGGGATTTTTCCAAAACCGCCTGCAAGCTGAATTTGAATACTATCAACGGCTAACCTTTGACCGTCTTGGACCAGCGCAGGCACTTCCCGCGGTATTGGGAGCGAATATTCCCCGAGAGAATAATTCGGAGCTCAAAACCAAGGGCTGGGATTTTAGCTTGCGTTGGAATGGAAAAATAGGCTCTGATTTTAATTATTCTGTTGCAGCTAATGTCTTTGATTACAAAAATATAATTACGAAGTATACGAATCCTACGGGTATCCTGACAACGGATTACGTAGGTAAAGATGCCGGAGAAATTTGGGGCTATGAAACTGTTGGCCTGATCAAAACCAAGGAGCGCGCTGATGAGATCAATGCATCGGGCTACCAAAAATTTATCAATGGACAGCCCTGGCAGACAGGGGATATAGAATACCGTGATCTCAACGGGGATGCGCTAATCAATAAGGGTAAAAACACCATAAATGACCATGGGGACCTTAAAATCATTGGTAATTCGACACGCCGTTATCAGTTTGGACTTAATTTAACAGCTAACTACAAAAATGTTGATATAGCGGTGTTTATCCAAGGTACTGGAAAGCGTGATCTATGGCTGGATGGCAATGTATTTTGGGGGTTCAGAGGCTGGAATCAGTCCTCCCTGTTCCCACATCACATGGATTACTATCGGGATACCGAAGGTGAGCGCTACTCGGGACTTGGTATAAATACTGAAGCTTATTTTCCGCGGCCTTACAGTAATACCACTCAAGATAGCAAGAATAAGCAAATGCAGACACGCTACCTGCAGAATGGTGCCTATGCACGCCTTAAAAATCTACAGATAGGCTATACCATTCCTGCATTAATGCTGCAAAAAATCGGATTAAAACGCGCCCGTATTTATTTTTCCGGTGAAAATATCTACACCTTGTCCAAACTTCCCAGCGGATTTGATCCTGAAACAGCATCGTTAGGAGAATTGGGGGATGGTAAAAGCATGTTTTCACAAGCGATCTGGGCATTTGGAATGAATATCTCACTGTAATCATCTTTGAGTTGAATGTAAAAGCCTATCTGGATAGTGAAAGAAAATTATATCTAGCAATTAATAACCAATGAAAAAAATCATAACCTTACTATATACGACAGTCATTTTACTGTTGGTCGGTTCCTGCTCCGAAGATTTTTTGGATAGACCTCCATTGACACAGATTGAAAACGAAAGCTATTGGAAAACAGCCAAAGACCTAGAGAATTATACGATTCAATTCTATACGGTATTCCCGGCTTTTAATACAGTAGGTAGTTTCCTTGGTGTGATCGGTTGGGATGGTTCGCGTGGATCCGATGCTCAGATTTCCAGTTCGCCTAGTACAGTCTGGAATGGTACCGAATCGCCGGTTTCATCGGGCGGAAACTGGACCTGGGGTAATATCCGTAGTGTCAATATCTTTTTTAAGAATTATACGAAATGCAAAGATCCTTTTGAAAAATATAAGCAGTTTTTAGGCGAGGCGCATTTTTTTAAAGCTTGGTTTTATTTCGAAAAAGTCAGGCTCTACGGTGATGTTCCCTGGTATACGGAGCCATTGGAGATGGACTCTGAGGAGCTATTCAAAGCACGCGACCCACGTACAACAGTAGTCGATTCGATTTTGGCACACCTGGATAAAGCGATTGAATATCTGGAGCCTGTGGCTACAGTAAAAGGTAAAAACAATCGGCTTTCCAAACAGGCTGCCCTGCTCTTCAAATCCAGAGTCGCCCTATTCGAAGGCAGCTGGCAGAAATACCACAAAGGCACAGCATTTGGTACAGCTGGCGCTGATCCGTCTAAGTACTTCCGACAAGCTGCTGCGGCTGCCGAAACGTTGATGGACGCTAAATATGGCATGTCGCTGTATAGCAACAACGATCCCGAAAACGATTACTGTAAACTATTTTCCCTGAAAGATCAGCTTGCCAATAAAGAGGTGATCCTCTGGAAAGCCTATTCAGTCAACCGTGATTTGTCACACTCTTTTCAGATCTACGTGTCCGATCGTACAGCGGGGATATCCATGACTTTTGAACAGGTACAGCATTATCTGGGCCGGAATGGTCAGCCATACGATTATTTTACCCTTGGTAAGACTGTGAAAGGAAATGCTTTTTTAGAAAAAATACGGGCCGATTGTGATCCAAGACTGTCCCAGACGATCTGGACACCAGGAGCCTTGATGTGGGATAATACCTTTGGTAAGGCCACCTTTAAAAAGCCATTTTTAGATAAATCTGGTGAAGCCTTGAATAATACCGGTTTTCAGATCCGGAAAGGAAATGATCCGAAATCAGCTTTGGCCGGTGGTGGTGTCTCCTGGAGCTCAAGTGATGAAACTGGTGCCATCATTTTCCGTTATGCTGAAGCCTTATTGAACTATGCTGAAGCGAAGGCTGAACTTGGCGAAACAGTCGATTATACCAAATCAATCAATCTACTCCGCAAAAGATCAGGTATGCCGGATTTTACTATTACCAACGATCCCAATAAGGACAGATATGCTGATTATGGTTATAACTTATCAGACCAGTTAAAAGAAATCCGTCGTGAACGTACTGTCGAGCTGGGAGCAGAAGGGTTTCGTTATGATGATATCCGGCGATGGGCTGCGCATAAACTGCTGAAAGGAAAACGTCCCAGAGGCTACCCATTCGCGGCTTCAGACTGGACAGGTACTAAAATCAACTATAAAGTTGATGCGGATGGTCTGTTGGATCCTTTTGTGACACAGCTGCCCAATGGCTATGGGTTTAAAGAAAACCGGGATTATCTCGAATGTATTCCCTTGAATGAAATCACTTTGAATAATAATCTAAAACAAAATCCAGGATGGGAATAAAGTTATTTTTATCGCTGCTCTTCGGCTTATTTTATAGTATGGGGCAAGGTCAATCAGTGGTCAGGGTCGGTCTGATAGCTGATCCACAATATGCGGATAAAGATACCCGCGGGAGCCGTTTTTACCGAAATTCACTTGTCAAATTGGATTCGGCTGTTGCGGCGATCAATAAGGAAGGAGTAGATTTTACAGTCATGCTAGGCGATTTGGTCGATGTAGGGCCAAAGGATCTTACCCCTGCACTTCAGCGACTCGAAAAGCTCAAAAGACCCATCTACAATATTTTGGGAAACCACGATTATGTGGACGTTGAAGACGGTGTGGAACTTTATAAGTCCTATAAAATGCCAAATCCTTACTATACGTTGGAAAAGGAGGGATGGCTATTTATCCTGCTTAATACCAATGAACTGGCTGAGTATGCCACCAAAGCAGGATCAGGTGAGCGAAAGGCTTGGCAAATGCTTAATGATGGACTCAAAACAGAAAAAAGAGGTAATGACCAACCCTGGAATGGTGGTATAAGTACAACGCAGCTCAAATGGATGGAAAGGCAGCTCCAAAAGGCACAGTCAAAGGCAAAAAAGGTGATCGTCTTTACACACCATCCCTTGTATCCTGAGAACGGCCTCGAAGCATTGAATAATCGGGAGATATTGGCCATCATTGAAAAATATTCAGTTGTAAAAGCCGTGATATCCGGCCATCATCATCCCGGTAATTTTGCAAGTTACAAAGGTATTCCGATGATTACACTCGAAGGGATGATCGAAACCGCTGATCAAAATGCTTATGGTATTTTGGAACTAGGGACAGATCAGCTGAATCTCCATGGAGAAGGTCGGATGACATCCAGAAAAATTGATTTTTAAACGAATAAACTTAATATTAAAATACAAAAATTATGAGAAAAACAACGTTAATGTTTGGTAAGGCAGTCTGTTTGTTTGCCTGTATGACCTACTTATTTGTCAGCTGTCAGAAAGATATTGCCAAAAATGAAGAGAATGCTTCCAAAAAAATGGGTAAAGTCAATACGACATTAGCTGGGCCGACATTTGTCAGTGCACATCGTGCTAACGATCTGATTAAAGTTGATGAGATTATCAACGAAGGTATCAATAGTCTTGAGGTGGATATATATGTAGCCAATAAAAATGGTGAGCCGACATGTCTCATCGGCCATGAAGCCGGAACAGCCACTGGACAGACTTTGGAACAGTATTTTGCGAATCTAAACAATAAGCTTCCAGGTTTTACATCGCTTTGGTTAGATTGTAAAGATTTGAATAGCAGTACAAATGAACAATTGTTTTTAAAGACACTGAAGAAAATGGATAGCCTATATGCTATTAAAAATAGAGTGTTGATAGAAAGCATGTATCCACAACATTTGACAGGGTTCAAACAGCTCGGCTGGAAGGTAAGCTTTTATTGTAACTGGTCAGACTTGAGCGGTAAGACCCCAGCACAGCAACAGGTTGTGATGGATGAGATGTACAGCAAACTCAATACTTATGGTGTCGACGGAATTAGTTATGACGCCTCAGTGGATAATGCAATGAAATCCTACTTTCCGACCAAAACTGTTGGTGGGGAGCGCGTCAAAATGTATGCCTGGGCATTATCGCGTTATTATGGCGAAACTGACTTGGCAAGCAAACTGGCAACTTATGCACATCTCGATATTTTATTGATTACATTTTATTCGCCAGAGGGTATTCTGATCAATGGAGCGAATTACAAGATCGCTTCCGCTTTAACAAAAGAACCTAGCAAGCTCGTTGATGTTAATGGTAATCCACCCGTTAATGGTGAAGATGTTACTTTATGGACTTACAATTATCCGACATCATCCAATCAGGTATGGAAGTTGAGAAGTGTGGGCAGCGGATATTATGCGCTGAAGAGCGTAGCTGACACGACTAAAGTATTGGAAGTACGGGGTGGGGGATCCACAAACAGTACACCTGTACAGGTCGCCACTTTTGCCAACACTTCTGCGCAACGGTGGAAGATCACTTATGTGGGAAGTGGTAATTATAATCTGGAGCCTGCATCTGCTCCGGGTAAAAACCTAGATGTAAATGGATCAAGCACGGCAGATGATACCCAGATACAGATCTATTCAGCACATACTGGCAATGCACAAAAATTCAGATTGGTGAAACAATAAAACTGAAAGCAATCAAGGTTTTTATTTTGCCTTTAAATTGATAAAAGATAGGTAATTTAGTGTTTAATGTTAGCGCGACTACGAGTTTAATATTCAAAGTCGCGCTTTTTGTTTGGTCCATAAGAATTGATACAGTCGAGGTTACAGTCTCACCGTTTACTGAATTTTACTTGCTAAATCTAAATAATACTGCTTTCCATAGTCATTATTGGCCTTTTGCGCTTTAGCTTTAAAATATCCGCTAACCTCAACTTTATATTCTGCCGGAATGCTATCCATATATAAATCCATTAAGATTTCAAAAGCGCTTTCTGCAATCTTTTTGGGCGACATCATTTTGATATCCATTATATATTTCCATTTCTTATCATATACCTTAAAAGAGGCTAATCTTGGTAGAAACAAAGCAACATAGGCACTTACATTTTTTCTATAGGCATTTTTCAACATGAATTCATAAATAACCTTCGTTTCAGGTATGTGATATCGTTGTATCATATTTCCGAGGGAAGAGATGAGAAGAACAACGAGCTTCGTATTATCGCTATGTCTGTCATAAATAGCCAACAGATTTTCTACCAATTTGGTGTCGTTAAAAAGATCATTGTAAAATGTAGAAACTTCCAGCCTTGGCATTTTCTCAAATTCTTTGATTAACGGAAACAGTTCATCATCATTTAACCTTTTCCAGTCTTTAATTCTCTCTATCAATAGACTGATCTTTTCGATGTTCTTTTTGGACATAATAGCAGGATAGTAATTCTTTAGGTAAGATACATTTTATTTCTTGGTTATTTGTGCTTACTGATCTGCTACTAGTTTTCGCAATGGCAAATCTCTTTTTGATTAAGAATATCACTTCCCTTCCACAATAATTTCGATCAAGCTATCGAGTAATGAAATCTTGAGTTGCTCTCCAGCATAAGCCTTGCACTCATCATCAATGTGCAATTCTGTTCCCTGCCACTCCATCGCTAAGCGGTTTGCTCTAATAGGCTTAATGTTAAATGTCACGTTCTCTTTCTTCAATAACCCATCTATATAAGCAACCAGTTCCTGGCGTTGATCGTCGCTTACGACTATAATATCAAATTGCCCATCTCCCGGATCAGCATTCGCAGCGAGTACCAGTCTGGGGCCCATGCTCGAGATGTTCATGACTTCAACCATAATGCAGTCTTTTTCAATGCTACCCGTAGCGGTTACGAGTTTGAGCACTTTGGCTGGGAATGTCAGTGCTAGTTTTCGGAGTTGCTTGAGCGCGATCCTAATTTCATCTTCTGCACTGGCGGTATTTAGGCTTTTCTTATCCATTTTCTCCATCAGTATAGGGAATAGACCGAAGCCAATAGATTCGATAAAATATAAGGGCTTTCGTTCTAGACCGGTCATCATCCCGATATCGAATTTTTTAAGCTGGAACTGACTCCATAGACTCACAGCCTGTTTACAGTCCAAAGGAATACCCAAAGAAATGGCAATGTTGTTTGCTGTTCCCTGGGGCAAGATTGCTATCGGTCTTTTAAATCGTAGCTTTTTTTCTAATAGCGCCATAATTGTCATTTTTATCGTGCCATCACCTCCGGCTAAGGCAATGATATCGGTCTCTGGATCGATCTTTTTGACGGCATCTTTTTTAGCGACTACTGTGCAATGGTGTCCTAGTTCTTCAATAAGCTGGCATAGTTCGTCCTTGTCGCCATTGTCATCATCCCCAGCAGCTGGATTGTGTACTAATCTTACTTTTTTGCCATGTTCTTTCATATCAGCTGAACAAAGCCTGCGTGAGATTGGTTTTCATAGAAAAGGTACAATTATTATGAATATACTTATCACCAATGACGATGGTATCTATTCGCCGGGCATAGCAGCTCTAGCAAAGACCGCGAGGCAGTTTGGTACCGTTAGGATTGTTGCGCCAGATGTTGAGCAGTCGTCCATGGGACATGCTATTACTCATTCTCGCCCCCTGAGCTATCGTACTGCCCCCATTACATTTGAGGGAATTGATGCCTTTCGGGTGAATGGGACACCTGCGGACTGCGTGGCGCTAGGCTTGCATATGTTTCCCGATACGCAGGTTGTGCTTTCGGGCATTAACATGGGACCCAACCTTGGTAATTCCATGTGGCATTCAGGCACACTTGCTGCGGCAAAGCAGGCCATGCTCCTCGGTATTACCGGTATCGCACTGAGCACACCCGTTGGAAATACGGAGCCAGATTTTGAAGGACTATCCCAATGGACCGGCGATGTACTCAAGATCTTGCTCAATGATAAAGGCCCTGCGCTATATAATGTGAATTTCCCTCCAAAACCAGAGGGAGTTGTATGGACAAGACAATCGGTGCGACTCTATGATGGCAATGTAGTACCTGATCAGGATCCCATGGGGAGAAAAAACTTTTGGATTACGGTCGTACCACTTGAGCCTGCGGAGGAAGGGACAGATCGCTGGGCAGTAGAAAATAAACTGGTATCTATTACGCCACTACGGCTGGATTTGACTGCACATGATGAACTTTCGATCAGACTGGCAAGCGAACGAAAATGAGACCCATAGAATCAGACATATGAAAAGAAGGCAATTTTTAGCAGAGACAGCCCTTGCGGGTGCGGGTTTTGCACTGAGTGCGGCGACACCTGATATCTTATCAACAACATTAAAAGAATATAAAATGGCAACAGCTCAAAATTTAACAGAAAAGAAACGATTCCGTCCCGTTGATAAAGCTGGATTTGGTGGGGTCGCATTGGGTAATGGATTTCAGCAAAACTCAGATCTTGAATGTCTACAAGCAGTAGAGGCTGCATGGAATGCAGGGATACGATTATTTGATACATCTCCATGGTATGGTCTAGGGATCAGCGAACGTAGAATGGGCCTGTTTTTAAAAGATCAACCGCGTGACAGTTTTACACTGTCGACTAAAGTAGGGCGACTTATGGACCCGAAAGAAGACTTTACGATGGAACAAATACTATGGAAGGGGAAACTAAATTTTGGTTATAAGTATGACTACAGTGCTGCTGGTGTAAGGAGAAGTGTGGAAGATAGCTTGCAGCGCTTGGGCCTATCGTCTATTGATATTGTTTTTATCCATGACCTTTCGCCCGATAATGGCGATATGAAAGATAGTTATGCGCACTATTTCGAGGAGGCGACCAAGGGGGCGATGCCTGAGCTGACTAAAATGAGAGAAGAGGGAATTATCAAAGGCTGGGGGCTAGGTGTTAATACCATTGAACCTATATTGCAGACATTGAGTGTTGCAGATCCCGATATTTTTCTTTCTGCCTGCCAATATTCATTGATCAAACATGAGGATGATCTGAATAAGGTTTTTCCAAAAGTAGCTGAAAGAGATGTGTCTATCGTCGTAGGAGCTCCATTATGTGCTGGATTTCTGTCCGGTAAAGACCGCTATTTATATGATGGAAAGTTCCCCGCTGGTGTAAAGGAAAAACTGAACGCCTTACAGCGCGTAGCGGAAAATCATGCTGTGGATCTGCGAACAGCAGCTTTACAGTTTGCGGCGGCCCCCGCAGAAGTGTCAGGTGTTATACCAGGCGCACATACCGTTGAGCAGGCGATACAAAATGCCCAGTCCTTCAAGACCAAGATACCGGCCGATTTTTGGGAGGAATTAAAGCATGAAAAACTAATTGTAAAAAATGCTCCGCTACCGAAGGCTTAATGCATTGGATTTGCCTCTTTTTATACTGGTGAAAGTGTCATTTTTCAATTAGAATTTCTTAGTGCAATAAATTCTAATTGAAAAACCTGTTAATAGCGATACGTATGGGTATTTATTTTTTTGAATACGTCTTTATATATCAGCAAGTATAAAAATAGGTAATAAATAGGAGAGAGCTATTAAAATAATAATGCCCGGATTTCCGGGCATTATTATATTGTTATTTGCTAGCTAATTCGTTTACTCCTGAGAGTGCTATTTCAGTTAACAAAGTATCCGTTTGCTTTTACTCATCAAGTGTTTGCTGTAACAATTGTTCTGCTTCAGTATGTTCCATCAGCTTTGCAAAAGTGGCCAAACAACCATAACTAGCAATTTCATAATTTTCAATAATTTCGTCTGCTTCTTGGTACGATAATTGGATTTAAAGACAAAATTAGATTTATATATGGAAAGAGCTTTTAAAATATTTTTGCTGTTGTGCACTTTTAGTTTTATTTGCTTCAGTTGTTCAAAAGAGGATGATTCAGATTCATCGAGCTTTCAGATTACTTATACTTTAAAGGGGCCTGCAACAACGGCGAAAGTTCAATATACCCCTACAATTACAGATCCTTATAATATTCCTGATGACTATGAAGAGATTGTTACGACCCCTTGGCAAAAGACGGTAACATTGATAGATGCGGTAGGTGCTGCAGGACTCTCCGTTTCGATTGACGGTGGAAGAGCTGGAGCCAAATATCAGATATCGATTTTAGCTAAAGATGGTACCGTTTTAGAAGACGGTGAATTGGTGCTGGATAATGAAGGAGAAGGAGTCCTTCTGATAAAATATTATAAATAGATATTACAGCTATATATAGCTGGCAAAAATTCAACCTCTCTATTTGAGTATTTATTTACTCATTTGGTGCAATAGGGGCATAAGACTCATATTGCTCAGGTGCAGCAGCTCGGGAATCCGTAAAACTTAAGAAATACCGTTAACCTAATTTAAGGGGTAAGGCCCATCGTACTGTGTTTTTTACCAATTCATTTCCAGACCTATTTCTGATTATTTAGTATATTTTTATTCCAAAAAATCATTATTTTAAAATAAATAAAACTTTAATGGTATATTAGTGTTCTAATTTGGTGTTATGAAGTATAAGCTTTTAGAAGAAATCCTACCATTAATTGAGCAATTCGAAGCAGATAATGTAAACGGTAATTATGCCAATGATGCTGAAGGGTTTAAGCGCTGGGTTGTAAATGTGCAAAGTAATAAGCTTGTTGATCCCCACTGGGAAGGTAAGGAAAATGGACGCAGTCCGGAGAGTGTCATAAGTACTTTAATTGTACATATGAACAGATTCGCAAAGAGTTATTCAAAAGCTGCGATTTGGGGATCTGATTTCTCTACTCAAGAGGAATTTATCTATTTGATTACGCTAAAATCATTTGGGCAGATGACAAAAATGGAATTGATCAAACGAAATATTCATGAAAAGCCAGTCGGTATGGCTATTATAAATCGTTTGCTCAAACAAGGATGGGTAAGTCAGGAGGAATCTGAATTGGATAAGCGAAGTAAGGTGATATACATTACAGAAACTGGTTTATTGGCATTGGAGAAGCAAATGGGAAGCATACGGCACGCGACACGGATTGTTTCGGGAGATCTCAATAATGAGGAAAAAATGATACTTATCAACTTGTTAACTAAACTGAGCGATTTCCATCAAGTGATTTACGATAAAAACATTGCGACAGAACAATTATTGGACAAAGTTAAAATATAGCGAATCAGATGATTAGTAGAATAGGATGCTTTTTTATGTTGTTTTTCTTACTTTCTGGATTGACAACCTACGCGCAAGAACTTCATTATCAATTATCAAGTCACATACTGGATATTTTTAAGGGGAACCCAGCTCAAGATGTTAGAGTTGATTTAGAGAAGTTGACGCCAGATAACCGATGGACTGCTGTAGCCAGTGAAAAAACGGATTCCAATGGTCGCATAAGTAATTTTTTATTATCTGGAAAAGACACTAATAAAGGTATATACAAGCTTAAATTTCATACCCAAAGTTACTTTCTGAATCAAAAAATAGAGACCTTTTATCCGTATATCGAGGTAATATTTGAAATAAAAGACAATAGACATTATCATGTTCCGATCACGGTAAGTCCTTATGGGTACTCCACGTATAGAGGAAGCTAAAATCAAAAGAAAATGAAAAAGAAAGTAGCTGTAATTGGTGCAGGTTTTTCGGGGCTTTCGGCTGCAGCTTATTTAGCTAAGGCGGGTTATGACGTGCATGTTTTTGAAAAACATGTACAGCCAGGTGGACGTGCGCGCCAGTTTTCTACGCCTGAAGGCTTTAGGTTTGATATGGGACCCAGCTGGTATTGGATGCCTGATATTATTGAGTCCTTCTTTTCGGATTTTGGCCATACCACAGCTGATTTCTTTGAACTTGTTTCATTGAATCCACAGTTCGAGATGATATTTAATTCCGGACAGATCAGTGTGCCTGAATCATACGAGGATTTAAAACAGTTATTCGAACGGATTGAATTGGGGGCAGCGAGGAAACTGGACAAATTTATGCAGGCAGCTAAATTTAAATATGAAGTTGGGATGCGTGATTTTGTCAATAAACCTTGCCATAGTTGGTTGGAGTTTGTTTCTCCAAAAATTGCGCGTAGCGCCTTCAAATTAGATCTCTTATCAAGCTTTAGGGCTTACGTTGCAAAATATTTTAAAGATGAAAGGTTACGGACTTTGATGGAATTTCCCGTCATTTTTTTAGGTGCCTCACCTAAAGATATTCCGGCATTGTACAGTCTGATGAATTATGGCGGTTATGCACTGGGAACGTATTATCCCAAAGGAGGATTTTTTCAGCTTGTGCTGGCTATGCAACAGGTAGCTGAAAAGCAAGGAGCAACTTTTCATTTTGGGCACAGCGTTGAAGCACTTAACATCGAAAATAAAGCAGTCACCTCGCTCACAGTTAATGGCGAAAATCGAAAGTTTGATCTTGTTGTAGCTTCAGCGGACTATCATCATATTGAATCGCTATTGCCCCAAGGATTGAGAAATTATGATGATGCCTATTGGAAAAGCAGGACCTTTGCACCTTCTAGTCTGATTTATTATCTAGGTATGAAATCCACTATTCCTAACCTGATTCACCATACTTTATTTTTTGAACATAATCTAGATGATCATATAGATTGTATTTATGGAGAGAAAAAATGGCCTCAAAACCCGTTGTTTTATGCCTGTTGTCCGTCCAAAACGGATGCTCATGTTGCACCCTCAAATGCTGAGAATCTTTTCTTGTTGATGCCTTTGGCGACAGATATATCGGATAACGAGGAAATACGTGAAGAATACCTGATGCACATGTTAGAACGTCTGGAAAAGCATACCGGTACAAAAAATCTATACGAACAGATTTCATACAAACGAAGTTACTGTGTCAGCGACTTTGTGAGCGATTATAATGCTTACGGTGGAAATGCTTACGGATTGGCCAATACACTTAAGCAGACTGCGGTATGGAAACCAAAGGTTAGAAATAAAAAAGTGCACAATCTTTTTTATACAGGTCAGTTGACTGTACCCGGTCCTGGTGTACCGCCCTCCATCATTTCTGGAAAGATTGTCGCTAAAGAAGCCATTGAATTATATCATAAATCATAAGACCATGAAGAAGTTATTTGATGAACTCGCTTATGAAGTGAGCAAAAAAACAACTGAGAAATACAGTACAAGCTTTTCGCTTGGCATTTTGGCTTTGAAACCAAGCATCCGTCATAGTATTTACGCAATTTATGGCTATGTTAGACTTGCAGATGAAATCGTCGATAGTTTTCATGGATATGACCGACAACTATTATTGAGGCGTCTGTATTTAGAAACAAATGCTGCTTTGGAAGAAAGAATTTCGTTGAACCCTATTTTGCAGTCCTTTCAAGAGACAGTACGCAAATATGACATCGACATTGACCTTATCAATCAATTCCTGCACAGTATGGAAATGGATCTGAAAAAAATAGATTATGATTCAGAACGCTATAAAGAGTATATCTATGGCTCAGCAGAGGTTGTAGGATTGATGTGCTTACAGGTTTTTACCGAGGGAGATAAACAGCGCTATGAGGAGTTAAAACCATATGCTATGAAACTTGGTTCTGCATTCCAAAAAATAAACTTTTTGCGGGATCTCAAAGATGATTATCATATCCTCGGTCGCACTTATTTTCCAAATTTGGATATGGCTGTATTTGATAATGTACTCAAAAGTAAGATTGAAGATGAAATCCACAAGGAGTTTAAAGAAGCACTTTTGGGTATTAAAAAATTACCTTCCTCGGCCAAGTTTGGTGTTTATCTGGCTTACAAATATTATCTTTCGCTTTTTGCAAAGATCCGAAAGAAATCATCGAAGGAAATTTTAGAAAATAGAATTAGAATACCCAATACTCAAAAAGCCTATGTCGCTCTCAAAAGCTATTTGAGATACAAGGCTGCTTATTTATAATTCTGCGCAAATTTAAAATCATCAGCGAATAAACATATGAATTTTATTACCGTACTGATCACTTTTGTTGCCATGGAAGGTGCTACCTGGCTTATCCATAAGTATATTATGCATGGTTTCTTATGGATATTGCATAGAGACCATCATGATCATAGCAATGAAGGTTTTTTGGAAAAGAACGATTACTTCTTTGTCATCTTTGCATTGCCTACCATTGCACTAATGTATTTTGGATCGCTAAAAGATTATAATTACCTATTTTATATTGGTCTGGGAATTATGTTGTATGGTATGGCTTATTTTTTTGTGCATGATATTTTTATCCACCAGCGTTTCAAATTTTTGAGTAAGACAAAAAATAAATACTTTTTGGCACTTCGTCGTGCCCACAAGCAGCATCACAAACATTTGGTCAAGGAAGAAGGAGAGTGCTTTGGCTTTTTATATGTTCCGTTGAAATACTTTAAAATGTACAGTAATAATGAAAAAACATGATGCAGTATACTTATTCGCTTATCTTATTTTTTACGGTCATAATATGTTTTGTCGCTTCCTTCGACAAGCGGCTTCGATTTGATCGAGAGTTTGTCCCATTTTTAAAAGCTTCAGTTATTGTTGCCCTGTTTTTTATTGCATGGGATGTCTGGTTTACCAGTCGCGGTGTTTGGTGGTTTAATACAAAGTATACCTTGGGCATTGTCTTGGCTGGATTACCTCTGGAGGAATGGTTATTTTTTATCTTTATTCCTTTCTCCTGCATATTCACCTATTTCTGCCTGGATAAATTTTTTAGATGGCAACATCTTAGTGCTTTTAACAATATTATTGTCTTTGTCAGTATAATTGTATGCGCAGTGGTAGCACTTCGCTATGCTGATCGAATATATACCTTGGTGACTGCTGTAGTCACGATAGTGACATTGCTGGTCTTTCACTTTGTTATGCGGGTACAATGGATTAGCCAGGCCTCTTTGGTTTTCACAATACTTATGTTAGGATTTTTGCCTGTCAATGGTATACTCACAGGAACAGGACTGGAATCACCAATAGTCAATTATAATCCAGTGGATTTTATGGGTATTCGGGTACTCACCATTCCTATAGAAGATGCGGTTTATGGATACACCCAGTTTCTATGGGTACTTTATTTTTTCAAAAAATTCCAAACCAGACCGTATAACCCCAATTCATAAAAATTATTCTATCGTAAAAAACTCATGGAGAGCAAGATGTTGCCCGTTGTCGAAAATGATTAATCTTTATGATCCGAATAATTATTAGGTGGAAAAAACGCGGCTACTGCTACTTTTGGCTGGCCTCTCTATTTAATTAAATAGTTACATTGCTTTTCTATTGAAATTCTTTAAATAGCCATATTAGTCATTCTTGAACATATAGTTTCAGTAAGATTAAGGTCGATTTGAAAAAACTGTGGTATAATTTTCAAGTACGTACTTCATGTTTATTAACTTTTCTATTTTTGGGGAAACTTAGACCGCAGTGAAAAGATTTTTTATCCTACTCTACCTATTATTCACGCTAACAGCAGTGCATGCGCAAAAATCAATACTTTTTGGAAGTATAAAGGATTCTATCTCAAATTTGCCAATCTCTTTTGCTACGATTGCTCTCCTCGATATACATGGTCATGTCGTCGATGGTGCGGTTGCAGATTCGATAGGTGGTTTCCGTTTTCTCGATCTGAAAAAAGGACAATATGCTATTTTGGTGAAATTTATTGGTTATCGACAGAAAAAACTAGTGGTGGACTTGGATGGTACAAGGCAGATCAATCTAGCTGAAATAGCACTTGTCAGTACGGATCAACGGTTGACCGAAGTTAAGATTACCGGAGAGATTGCCACGCAGAAGCACTCCGCCGATAGGCAGCGGTATCAAGCAAGCCAGTATAGAAATGCAGTTGGTGGTACAGCATTGGATATTGTAAAAAATCTACCATCAGCTGCCGTAGACGGGAATGGCAATATAAGTATGCGCGGGAATACAGGCATTATTGTACTTATTAATGGTAAACCTTCTTTTTTAGATCCTGCGACAATTTTAAGCCAGATCGCAGCTAATGATGTTACCGAGGTAGAATATATTACCAGCCCTTCAGCTCAATTTGATCCTGATGGCAAAGGAGGGATTATTAATCTCAGGACGAAAAAAGCTACATCGGATGGATTTGCTTGGATAGTTAATCTCCAGGGAGGATTGCCGAGCATAGATGATTATGGAAACAAAAGAGAGCAAAAGCGATTTGGTGGAGATATTTCTTTCCAGCTCAAAAAAAATAAGCTTGAATTGAGTGGTTCGGCCAATTATCTGCGCAATGACAATGCAGGTTCCAGAGAAGGTAGCGTTTATACTATTATTGGGGATCGGCAGACGTTCTTTCCATCCAGAGGTGAACGGAGCTTTGACAAATATAATTTTGGCGTCAGATTGAATGGTTCATATCAACTATCTAAGAAACAGCAAATTAACTTAGGTGTGTTGGCGTCCCGGAAATTTCAGGACAGACTGGCTGATATCGATTATACAAATCGAACTGTTCGACCATCAACCGGTGAAGAACTTTCAAAAATAAATTATTTCAACTCCAATCTGCAGAATAAACAAGGAGAATTTTATCTTATTGATTTCAATTATCAGTACAAGTTTAGTGATACCCATTTATTGCAGGCAGGTGCAATTTATGAATATGCCCATATATATGGATCGACCCAGAATGCGAATATCGAACATGGGATTGATACTGTTCAATGGACAAATAACAATTATACCAACCCTTTACGTGGATTACGGATTTCGGTTCAACATCAATGGAAACTGCCACATGGCGAGCTTTTGAGTGGATACCAATTAAGAAATGATCGGCAAAAAGGTAATTTTGAATATTTCGCCATTGAAAAGCCAGGGGAAGCAATTAAGCTTATTCCCGAATTTACAGGAAAGTTAAACGCAAATAATACGGTGCATGCTATTTTTAGCCAATATGATCATAAACTTGAAAGGACCCAGTTTTCACTTGGAATTCGTTATGAATATTATCAACGGGATGTACTTTTAGTCAATACTGGCGTAGAGTATCCCTATTCAGTCCACCAATTGTATCCTACGTTCAATTTGATGCATACCCTTAGCGAGGATTGGTCATGGAAGTTTGCTGCTGGCCGTCGCGTTCAACGAAATAACAATTTTGAACTAAATCCTATACCCGAACGTGAACATTCAGAGACATTGGAACAAGGAGACCCCAACTTGCTTCCGGAATTTACAACGAATGTCGAGACGGGGATTGTGAAAAAATTAAAGACAGGAAGTATATTCTTAAACACATACTACCAACATACGAAAAATCCGATCCAACGGGTCAATTCTGTGTATGCAGACACGATACTCAATCGGGTGTTTACCAATGCAGACTATGCTTCCCGCTTGGGTGCAGAACTGGGAGGTGACGGAAAGCTCCTCCCTTGGTTAAAAGTAAACGGAGGATTGAACCTGTATCGTTATAAGATATCTGGACAAGTGCTTACTTATAAAGAGACAAACAGCAATAGCGATTGGGTCTATTCCTTGAACGCTGGGGTTCAGGCAGATCTAGGCAAGAATTGGAGCACAGGTTTGCAGGTAAATTATCTCTCAGAAAGGCCTACCGTACAGGGAAAAGACTCTAGGTTTGTCACCCCCCACTTCAATCTGAGTAGGGCCTTTTTGAAAGGAGCGATCAAAGCACAGTTTCAATGGCAGTTCATTGAACTTGGCAAATGGGGTGTCAATGAGCAGCGTATTACGACGTCCTCTAGTGACTTTTTCACCACCACTAATTATATTTATGAAAAGAATATATTGATGCTTAACCTCAGTTTTAATTTTCATAAGCTGAATCAGCTTTCGAAATTACCTAAGAGTGAGTTTGGTGAGAAAGAATTTTAGCCCTGTTGTCTTTTGAACTCTGAAGGGGTCAAGTCTGTGTATCGTTTAAAGTATTTTGAAAAGTTTGATTTATCTGAGAAACCCAATACAAAAGCAATTTCAGCGATCGAGTTGTTGGTATAGAAAATAAGCCTTTTCGCTTCTTTGATAATATAGGTTGCCAATATCTGAGAGGCCGTGTTATTGGTGTTTCTTTTGCATGCTGTACTCAGATTTTGGGGACTCGTATGCAGGAGGGATGCATAGTATGCGACACTGTTTATGATTTTTGAACCTGTATTTAACAGCTCGATAAATTTGACATACAGGTCGTTGGATATCGATGTGGATTGCTCCGTTTTATCCTTATCCTCCAGCGCCTTGGCCAATAACGATCTAAACAATCCTTCCTGACATATTTTATTTTCTTCTTGTGATAATAGTTTAAGAAGGGTTGGTATGATCCCCTTTTCTTTAAGATATATGGTGTCAAACCTACTGATTTCATCGACCATCCTTGTGATTTCAAGATCTAAGCTCTGGTCTACAAATGATTTTTTTACCAAGAGTACAAAACCGTCGATGGGTATTGTCAACTCCCAATGGTGTACAGCTTCCTTTCGAATGATCAGTATACATGGCGTTTTAATTGGACTTTCCCTGCCATCAATGACATGTTTTCCAGATGTGGACCATAAAAACACTAATTCTAGGTACCCATTGTGTCTATGTGCTGTGGTTACAGCTTTTGAATTGTCAAATGCAGCCACCTTTAATAATTTCTGGGGCTCGAGCTTATCTTTTACGATGATTGTTTTGCTGACCATGCAAGTAAATTTGAAAGTAAAAATAAAATAAATCCTTGTATTGAAACAAAGTTTATACTTAAGCATACTATACTGAATGCTAGTTTGACAGCTGAAAAAAAATACTACGGTGTAGCTTTGCTATGTTAGTCGGGGCATTCATTGGTATCTGTTGCCAGTTGCTTGGATATGCAAAAAAGAAACTGTTTTGAATATACTTTTTTCCATGTGTCATAGCCTTCTTTTTTGATTGCTACTAAGTTTTTCTATGCTTAATTACTATAAATGTAAACCTAGTGTAGAGTAGAATGAAATGTAACGATGGGTGTCTTAATAAAAGTCCCGCTCATATGTTTGATCCTAAAAGTTTAAATTTTAAATAGTAACTCATGAGTTTGATTATTACAAACTTAAATTTTCAGGTCATTTTATTGTCATTTTATTTTTGTTTTTTATGAAAAACTTTGTTTAAATGATCTATGACGTTCTGTAGTTGTTGTACTACAGGTAGTTTCCTTTTTTTTATCAAATTTTGTTTCACTATGAAAAACTAAACAAAACACGTTATGTGGGACAAAAAAAAGAGAATCCTTGTTGTCGAAGATAATGAGATTCTGTTGAGCACCATGCAATTTGTTCTTTTACGGGAGGGATACGACCTATTGCTTGCCAAATCTGGCAAGGAAGCGCTCTCTCTGGTCTCGGACGAATCAATTGATCTGGTTATTACTGATCTGGCACTACCTTTTGCTAATGGTTTTGAAATTATAGACCGTATTAGAAAGAGCAACACTAATAATCAGGTACCAGTTATTATAATTTCAGGATATCGCGACGACAACAGTATTGTGGAGGGCTTTGAAGTGGGGGCAAATGATTATATCAAAAAACCAATATCTCCATCTGAACTGATTTCACGTGTACGTTTGAGGATTGGCCATGCTTAGGACATTGACATATATGATGCATGATATTCGCGCCTTTTTTGAAGGTGATGGCTGGCCGATACTTGTTATCGCTGCCCTGGTCTTGAGCGTGCTGTTTTGGACAGCAAGTCTTATTGGAATCGCCTTCTTTTATTACCGTGATTATCGGTACCGGAGAGCCTATTCTAGGATATATCCGGCATTAAGGGATTTTATCTATGAACACGTTTTGGCGGAAAACAGGACCAGTCATTTCCCGGTCGAGAAATTGGGGCTGGATTTGAATAATAAGCTCGTGAGCAAGGTTGTACGCCATGTTTTACACGAGTTTATTTTCACGATCGGCGGAGAGAAGGGCCAGAGTATGCGGCATCTTTTCAATGAATTGGGCTTTGATAAAGAAGCGCAATATGAAATTAGACATTCAGCCACGAACATGGTGACCACGGTGAGGTCCCTGGCCAATCTGGCCTTGATGAAGGTGTCCATTCAGGAAAAGATCCTTGATCAGCTGCTGAAAAGTCCTCAGGTTGAAATCCGTGTTGCGGCATCTAAATACCTGTTACAGGTGGAAGGTGAACATGCTTTTGACAGGGTATTTGAAGGACTATATGGGATCAGTCAGCTTCACGCGATTGATATTTTTCAGACAATTGTCCAGGGGGACTATTTTGGTGACTATATATTTTCGCAATGGTTGGATGTGTCGAAATCCTTTGAAGTTAATAGTTTGATCATGGATCTGATGGTCTATTACCAAGAACTAAACGAAGCGGGGCTTTGGGAATTAATTAACGCCAATAAGGAAACAAAAACTGCTTTAAAAGCTGTTAACTCATTAGGAAAACTGTTGGCAAAGGATAGCGAAGAGCGATTGCAGGAGCTATATACGGGGGAAAGCAGCCTGACAGCTAAATTGGAAATACTGAAGGCACTCGGCCGCATAGGACAAGGAAAATCTATTGATTTCCTGTATCGATTGTTTATAGATAGCAATTTGCCATTAAGCCTGCGAAAGCACGCTTATCGCTCATTGGTTGCTCAAAAACCTTATAGTACAACGCTTTTGCGAAAAATAGATGGAGAACTGGATAGCGAAGAAAGTAAACTCATACGCTCTGTTAATCATCCAATGGTCCATTACATTTAAATATTAGGGGAGAGGTTTTTATATGACACATTTTATTTCTTCAGTAGAGTTTATTTTTGGATTATATTGTCTTTTATTGTTAGTGGTGTATGTTATGCTGTTTCGGATATCATCGCTTTCGATTCGCGAGAACCTTCGAAAACGCAATTCCAGACGGATTCAAACGCTCATGGAATCGGAAATTGCGCCGGGAGTCAGTATTGTCGCACCTGCTTACAATGAGTCGGTGACTATTGTAAATAATGTTCGTTCGTTGATGACCCTTTTTTATCCAAGATATGAGGTCGTGATCGTAAATGATGGAAGTAAGGATGATACCTTAGCAAAACTGATCAAGGAATTCGATCTTGTGGCAGTCGATTTTATGGTCGATTATTTGGTTCCCTGCAAGGAAATTAAAGCAATTTATAAATCGCGTGATATTTCCCATAAACGCCTGACTGTCGTTGACAAGATTAACGGAGGAAGTAAGGCTGATGCGGTCAATGCGGGAATAAATGTCGCAGCCTTTCCTTATATATTGAATACAGATGTTGATTGTGTGCTTGCCAATGATACATTGGTGTATTTGATGGAGGCAGTATTGGATGCCAAGGAACGTGTCATCGCCGTAGGAGCGACTTTACGTATGTCCAACTCGAGTTATGTGGATTCAGGGATGCTGGTTGAAGCAGCTTTGCCTAAACCGATCCTCGCCCGATTTCAGGAAATGGAATACATCCGATCATACCTTCTTGGTAAAATGGGATGGAATTACCTGAATTGTATTCCCAATGTATCTGGTGGACTTGGTTTATTTGATAAGGAAATTCTTATTGCAGCTGGCGGATACGATCCAAAGTCATTGGGGGAGGATATGGAAATGGTCACCAGGATGTGTATGAAGATGTGCGACAATAATGAAAAATATGAGGTTAAATATATCCCGCAGACATTATGTTGGACAGAGGGACCAGATAGCTTGAAAATGCTAACACGTCAGCGTATCCGGTGGGCAAGGGGTCTCATGCAGATCATGCGAACGCATCGTAAGGCCTTCTTCAATCCCAGCTATCGAAAGTTTGGACTGATTGTATTTCCCTATAATGCAATTTTTGAGTTCTTTGCGCCAATTATGGAAATTCTGGGCATATTTTTTTATATCTATTTGATCCTGACAAATGGAATCAACTGGCAGATGGCTATTCTGCTACTGGTTTTTGTATATATGTTTTCGGTTTTTTTAACAAGCTTTTCGATTTTATTGGACAATTATGTGTATAAGTATTATAAACGCAGGGAGGATATTGTTCGCTTGTGCCTCACCGCATTTTTAGAACCTTTTATATATCATCCGATCATTGTGTACAGTTCTATCAAAGGATATATACAGGAGCTTTTTGGTAAAAAACATGCCTGGGGAGAAATGAAACGCAAAGGTACCTTAACACCCTTACCACCGGACGGGGTAAAAAAATAGAGCAATGAACAAATTATTGATTTTAATAGTCGTTTTCTGTCAGTTCTTGTTCGCTGAAACCATTTCAGCGCAGGTGGTCTGGCAAAATAAAAAATACGATGTGGATAGTTTGGTGCCGCAGGCAATTGGCTATCTGCGCGCAGGGAAGTTGGACGAGTCGGTTATGCTGAGTAGGACGGTATTGGCTAAATATCCACAGTACACTGATTTTAATTATATTTTGGGATTGAGCTACCAAAAGATGGGACGGGCGGATTGGGCTATTCCGTATTTCGAAGCTGTTATGTCAAGTGATCCGAAATATAAAGACAGCTACTCACCTCTGGCATCATTATATGAGGCAAAAGACGAAATAGACAAAGCGGGTCGAATTTGGATGCTGGCATATAAGCGATTTCCTGATGATGTAGCGCTGGCAACTGCATACCAAGAATTTGAAGCCAGAAGTGCGAAAAATTCTGTCAACCGTAACATCGACAATTGGTACAAAGAGGGCTTAAAATTTATTGAACAGGGAGAGCAGCAAAAAGCAATTACTCTTTCGGACAGTATGCAGCAGGCAGATGCTAACGATCATCGTTATTTATACCTCCGCTCCAATGCTTATATGTCTGTCAAGGAATATAATAAAGCAAAAAGTGGGTATGAAATGCTTTGGGATAAAGGGGATAGTACCCTATTTATCCGCGAGCAGCTGGCGAATATCGCTGCTGCAAATAAAGATTATCAGACTGCTTTGACCTATATGGAACAACTGCAGCAGCAATCACCACAAGTGGAGCGTTATCGTCAATTGGCAAAAGTATATCGGGAAAATTTACCCTATAGTTTCTATATCGGATTAAATCATACACAGAGTGCACAAGATAGACCCAACGGGCACTTCTTTATTTCTGGAGTGGAATATGGGAAGAAAGTGGGCGAAAAAAATATGTTTATTGGTCAGTTCAACTATGGAAATAGAAGGGGAGAAAAGGGTTATCAGGTGGGATTGGATGCTTGGTTGAATTATAGTTCAAAATTATATGCTTATCATCATCTTGCCTGGGCCGATGGAACCGTATTTCCTACCTGGCGGGCAGCATATAGTCTTTATCGGGAGGCCGGCCTTTGGCTCTTTGATGTAGGGGGGCGTTATGTGCGATCGGCTGACCATACTAACAATTATGGAATGGTTGCGTCAGCAGGACGATATTTTGGGCCGACCTTTATCTATCTTAGGGGATTTTTATTGCATGACGAACAGCGTTGGAATCAGGCCTACTCGCTAGCAGTAAGGCACTATTACAATAGCGAAAAGCCTAATTCCTATGTGACTATCATTGGCAATATCGGAACCTCTCCGGACGATCCTTCTCGGTATCAGTTTTTAAACAACAGATTTGGTTTTTTGTCGCGATCCGTCAATGCAGGATGGCAACATCGTATCGAAAGCTGGGGATTTACGCTTATGGGCGGATGGAGTTATTACAAAGTTGCTGAAAATAGATTTATGAATCAGTATGATCTGAATCTCTCATTAAGGAAATATTTTTAATATGTGGAAGTATATGTTATGTCTGCTTTTTGTTGCAACAATAGCTCAGGGTAAAGAGCGGATTACATTGGTGAATGAAGGTGTTCCCAATTATGTGATCCGTACTGACCAAAACAATTCAACTCTGCTAAAAGCAGCCGCGGTGATCAACGAATTTACAAAATTAAGTACAGGTACAGCGTTTGATTTGCAGGCAAAGGACCAAGATCGGCCAGCGATCATATTGGAGCAGGTATCAATAGACAAAACATATCCAGAAGACAGTTACTCGATACAGTTTATTGGAGGGAATATGTATATTAAAGGTAGTGGAAAAGGTACCCTTTATGGCGCTTATCGATATGTGAGAGATGTTATCGGGGCACGTAAATGGTATACTGGTAGGGAGAATACCTTCATTCCCAAGTTATCTTCGTTGGTCGTGGATGCAGATTATCATATTTTTGCGAAACCTAATTTCCAGTTTCGCGAGGTATATTTCCCAGTTGAACTGGATCAGGAGTATTTAGACTGGTATGGACTACATAATCTAGAAGAAAAATGGGGAGACTGGGGACATACGTTCAACAAGATATTACCGCCATCCATTTATTTTAAAGAACACCCAGAATATTATTCGCTATACCATGGAAAACGACAAGCTATCCAGCTCTGTCTTTCCAATGAAGCTGTTTTTGAACATACCGTTGCATATTTCAGGCAAAAAATGCTTGAGAATCCGCAAGCTAAATACTGGTCAATAGCGCCCAATGATGATATCGGCAGCTGTACCTGTGACGACTGTCAAGCTATTGATAAACGCGAAGGTGGCCCTCAAGGTTCTTTGATCCACTTTGTGAATAGGGTCGCTGCTAAATTTCCGGATAAGGAATTTACGACACTTGCTTACCTACAGACAGCCAATGCACCCACGCATCTTCGCGTGGCCGATAATGTTTCCGTGATATTAAGCAATATTGATGCTTTTCGTAAAGCGGATATTGGTAATGAACCATCTGCGGCTACATTCCGGAGACAGTTGCGTGATTGGAAATCCAAAGCAGCACATGTCTTTGTATGGGACTATTTAACGCAGTTTACAAATTACCTTGCTCCTTTTCCTATTCAAGGAACTTTGCAGAAGAATCTGGACTATTTAAAACGCCAGGGGGTAGAGGGGGTATTTTTGCAAGGAGGAGGAGCTAATTATAGTGATATGGCTGAACTAAATGCATATATTTTAGCTCATCTGGTATGGAACGATACGATCTCTGAAGATCAGCTTACGGATGAATTTGTAAATGGTTATTACGGCAAAGCCGGTTCGAGCATAAAAGCCTACCTCAATGCACGACGAAATGCTCTACCCGCCCCCTCATCCGCCTTGTCGATATACGGAAATCCAATTGATAACAGGAACGATTATTTAAGCCCGGAGAAAATGGAGCACTATAGTACATTACTGGAGAAAGCTGAAGTACTAAGTGAGGGCAATCCATTAATGGAACAACGTATTAGGCGGTTGGGCCTTGGGTTGGATTATACCTATTTACAACAGGCACGGTTTTATGGACCACGTCAACATGGGATATTCTTCGAGGAGAATGGGAAATGGAATGTTAGACCAAATGTAAAACGCAAGCTGCAACGCTTTGTTGAGGATGCGAAGAAACTCGGTATAGTTGAACTTGCGGAGGGCGGAGCTTCACCCGACCAATATGCGAAAGAATGGGGTGAAATATTTAGCACAGGAGTACGCGGGAATAAAGCCTCTGAAGCAAAAATGATGATGAAATACCCTTTTGACCCTTCATTCCCCGCCAATGGTCCAAGGACCCTGATTGACAGTGTACCCGGCTATCTGGATTATAGCTATAATTGGCTTTTGTGGACCGGAGAACCTATGGAGATTGCATTTAACTTCGAAAAGGCAAAAAAAGCGCATGCCATAGAACTCAATTTCCTTCAGGATGCACGGCATTGGATTTTTCTTCCAAAAGAAATTCGCATAACAGCTTCGAAAGACGGTGAAATTTTTAAGGAGCTACTTTCATCTAAGATTGAAAAAATAGACGAAGACTATACGGTGCAGAAAGTCAAATTTAAAGCGTCGATAATGGATGATGTTAAAATAATCCGCGTTTATGCCTTACCATTTCCCTCCCTGCCGGAATGGCGCTATCATCCCACGCGACAGGTCTCTATTGCCTGCGACGAAATCTGGGTGGAGTAATCCAATTGGATTGTTGTTGAATCTTAAAGGTTGACATGTAAAGAGGCCATCTTATGCTTATAATATCCCTGATGATTACGAAGAGATTGTTATGGTCTCTTGGCAAAAGACAATAACATTGACAGATGTGGTGGGTGCTGCAAGATTCTGTCCATCAATCTTTGGCTTCCAAATGCGGTCGCCCAGCCATAACTTTCAATAATACCTACTGTGGTAAGATTTTAAAATAGCGTGATGATATAGAAAGTTCATAGTTATAATGAACTTTCTATTACCCACTATCATTTAGCTTCAACAATGTCCTGTAGTGCTCTGAATAAATTTAGCGGATATTCGGCTAATCTGTTGCAAAGATAGAGATACCATTCTTGACCATATACAAAATACAGCTTTGTTGGATACCCTTCATCTCTTAATTGTGCCAGCTGCTCTGTTTGTATGCCGTATAAACTTTCAAATTCATAATATCCCTTTGCAGGCTGTAATCTATCAATCAGCTTTCTTACCCCTTGTTGAATTTCATGGTGATGTGTTGCGATAGAGCATAAGTGACCTTTTGAAAGCAGCTGTTCGACATAGTAAAGATAGCGTTCATTGAGTTCCTGGCCACGTGGTAGCGATAGGCCTTTGGCTGTTTCGAAAGCCCCCTTCACCATGCGGATACGTCCTCTTTCTTTACACATCGCATCAAAATCATCCGTTGTTCGATGGAGATAAGCCTGCAATGTGATGGACAAGTTTGAGAATTCTTTAGCGCCTTTCTGATAGAGCTTTAATATACGGTCAGTCCTTTCGGTTCCTTCTGCACTGATGATCACTTCTTTGCCCTTAGCAGATTCACATATATTCGAAAGGTTTTCATAACAGAGGCTTTCAGAGATTTCCAGTCCAATGTGGGAAAGGTCAAGTGAAATCGTTGAATTGAGATTGTGTTGTAGTATTGCATCACAGATGCTCAAAAATTCAGTAGTTGCTTTTTCAGCTTCCTGAATAGTCCGTGTGCTTTCGCCCATATATTCGATCGAGCATTTAAAACCAATACCATTTGAAACCTGTACTTTTTTTAGGGTTTCCGTAAGGTTTTCGCCACCAATATATCGGTCAGCGGCTTTCTTCATTAGCTTGTAAAGTGCTTCATTATTCAAAATAAAAGCTTTAGCATCTTCATTTAATGCAGCTTTCCTCAGTGCATCAGCACCAGCTGTTAGTAATTGTTCCATTTAGCGATCTTAAAATTAGCTATGTAAAATACATAAATTTGGAGGTGAAAAAAAAATATGCAGTTCTATTCATTGATTATTTTTTGCAGGGAAATTAAAGCTGTATTTTTAATAGACATTATTTTTTATATTGGAGTTACCATCAAATTAAGTTATAGCAACAATGAAAGAAGGCAATACAATTATTCTTGGAAATTATGAACGTTAAGTAATAAAGAGGAAAGATGGCAAGCTTCTAATTATAACAAATGAGATAATAGAAGTGCAATGGTATTACAATAGTTTTGTTGATGTAACGTGGGAAAACTGTACTTTGAGAAGATATCTTAATAATGAACTTTATAACTCATTTAATGAAAATTACAGGAATTTTTGTGATAAATAATCAATGAGCCATCATTCCTACGGTGCCTTGTTTGCGTTACAGTTTGTCGGATAATATAAAATAAGTTTCATTTTTTTTCGAAAGTTGGGTTTTTCAGCATTTGATTCAGTAGCGTTTCAATATTTAATTGATCGAGTTTTTTGCCAATAAAAACAAGGACATTTGTTTTTTCTTCGCCTTCTTCCCAATAGTCGCCGTACTCCAGGTCCACCCGGGACCCGACAGTCTGCAGGACAATTTTTTTATCGTTATCACTTTTATATCCTATTCCTTTCATTCTATAGATCCGATCCATATGCTTTCCAACGAGCTTACTGAGTGCGAGAAAAAGATCTATATAATTAAATTCTCCAGGAAATATATACGTTCGATAGGATATATCAGAAAGATGTTGCTGCCCGAATGCTGAAAAAGTTTTCGCTTTTATAGCAGATAGCTTATTGTTTTCTACCAGCGAGAATGATTTATTGTTGTTATATGAATAACTCACTTGTTCTATTTCCTCAAATGGAAATTGTTTTTTGCTGGTAGCACAAAATAATCTTGCTAAAGGGTTTAATGTTAGCAGGTATGTTTGCAGATCATTTAAATAATCAGGGTGTACGGTCTCGGTTTTATTAATGAGGAGTATATCAGCAGCGGTTATCTGTCTGAGCACTTCATCTCTTTCTTTCACCTGATCCGCTATAAATTCTGCATCAATTAGACAGATCACCCTTTTTAGCGGAAAATATTTTTTAAAAATAGGGTGGACCGTGAAAGGTTCCATAACAGTGCTCGGCATCGCTAGTCCAGTACATTCAATGACCAATTCGTCAAAGCTATCTCTGTCCTCATGTAGCGTTTCGAGGGCACTATACAAATCATCGTTTAGCGTGCAACAAATACATCCATCTTGAAGCTCGATAAGCTGTCCATAATTTTTAGCCAATAACATGCCATCAATATTCAACTGCCCGATTTCATTTTCAATAATAGCGAAACGATATTCGGCATAATGCTTCAATAGCTCATTTAGAAAAGTTGTCTTTCCCGATCCCAAAAAACCTGTCAAGATCGTTACTGGTCTTGCCTCAAGATCATCCATGTAATTTTAACTCCTATCTGGTGTTTTTTTTAAGTAGATTGTACCCATCATCTCAGGTAAGTATCCACTTAATAGTTAGCAATAAAGGTCAAAAGTAGCTGCTTATTTTATTAAGTTAAAAAATTCAGCTCTTTTGTCCGCAGTTGAAAAGATCCCACCGTGCTCTACCGTGAGCGTGCTGCTTGTGATATCTTTCACTCCTCTCGCTGATACACAGAGATGATCTGCTTCGATGACCACGATGATATCATTGGTCTGTAAAATAGATTTTAATTCGTTGAATATCTGAATTGTTAATCGCTCCTGCACTTGTGGTCTATGCGCGTAATAATCTACGATTCGGTTCAATTTAGAAAGACCAATTACTTTTTCCTTTGCCAGATAACCAATATGTGCCTTCCCTACAATCGGAAGAAAATGATGTTCACATGCAGAATTCACACAGATATCTTTTTCGATCAAAATTTTATTGTAGCCATATTTGTTGCTAAAGGTAGATAGATTTGGTTTGTTGAGCGGATTTAGCCCGTAGAATAACTCATTGATATACATTTTAGCAACTCTATGGGGTGTTCCACTCAGACTATCATCGTTTAGGTCAAGGCCAAGCTCATGCATTATACCATGAAAGAGCTTGGCAATTCTGTTTATTTTTTCTGATTCTGAGACCGCAAAGGCATCTGATCTCATCGGAGTTTCTATTGAGGTCATAACATGTGAGTCGCCTATGTCATCTATGAAAGTGTTTTTATTTTTTAATGTATTCATTTTTAGTGATATAATAATTATTGCACCTAATATCCCTTTATTATGGATAATCTTGAAAGACTAGTTTTGAAGTCCCAATAGCCCAAAGTTGTTTGAATGCTTCGGAAGTGGTCATTTCAATATTTATCTACAGTTGCGTAAATCGTATAAGCTTTATTGTGCAGCTCGCTGCGCTTTATAATCCAAATATACATAAAAAATATAAATGCAACTAAATTGCTTTTATGGATTATTGTCCTTAGTTTTGTTTTAAATAAAAAGACAATGAGCATAATTCCTGAAAACTTTGCAGACTGGAAATGGTGTATTGAAAAAAAATGCGGTATTCCTTTAACGGTAGAATTTGCCAAGCAACGTCTGGCAATTTATGAAGATCATTCCAATGCGGAGACGCAACGTTTTATTTCAAATTATGGAATGGAGCACCTTGAGAATATAAAAAATTGGATGCGTATTGTGGTGAGGACTGAAGAGAAAAAAATAAATTAATTTGAGTGGAAATGAAAAAAAAATTACCGGTCACAGTTCTAAGTGGCTTTTTGGGGGCAGGTAAAACATCCTTGCTGAATCATGTACTTCATCACAAGGGGGGCAAGAAAGTTGCTGTCATTGTCAATGATATGAGTGAAGTGAACATTGATGCACAATCCGTCGAGCGTGAGAATGTGCTATCCCGGACAGAGGAGAAACTTGTTGAAATGAGCAATGGATGTATATGTTGTACATTAAGGGAAGATCTCATGATTGAGGTTGAGCGTTTGGCCAAAGAAGATCGATTTGATTACCTTTTGATTGAGAGTACAGGTATTTCAGAGCCAATTCCAGTTGCTCAGACCTTCAGTTATGTTGATTCTAATGATAATATTGACCTTTCATCATTCAGCTATATTGATACAATGGTCACTGTAGTGGACTGTTTCAATTTCGCCAAAGATTTTGGCAGTTCTGAAACCTTGTTAGATCGGTCGCTGGCAGACGATCTTATGGATAACAGGACAATAGTAAATTTATTGACCGATCAGATCGAGTTTGCAAATGTGATTGTTTTAAACAAAGCAGATCTTGTGTCAGAGGAGACCATAGGCACTTTGGAAGCAGCAATTAGCAAACTTAATCCAGGAGCGAAGCTGATTCGTACCCAATTTGGCCAGGTTGATCCAAAAGAAATTATGGGAACAGGGGCGTTCGACTTTGAAGAAGCTTCTTCGTCTGCGGGTTGGATAAAAGAACTAGCGGAGGAGCATGTTCCCGAAACTGAAGAATATGGGATTTCATCTTTTGTTTTTCGCTCCCAGCGACCTTTCCATCCACAACGATTATACCGTTATTTAAATGACGATTATCCTCATAATATTATACGTGCTAAAGGATTATTCTGGCTAGCGTCGAGGCCAGATACTGCAATTAGTTTTAGCCAAGCTGGTGGAAGTATCCGGTTGGAAAGCGCTGGTTCGTGGTGGAGTAGCATGCCAGAAGAGATGCGGTACCAACATCCAATTTACTCCGAAATAAAAGCTGATCTATTAAAACGCTGGCATCCGGAGTGGGAGGATCGTAAAAATGAATTGGTGTTTATAGGGCAACACTTGGATAAAGAGAAATATATTAAAGAATTGGAATCTTGTTTATTGACAGAGGAGGAGGCTGATGATTGGCGTTTCACTTGGTGGAAGGATGAATTTCCCAAAAATATCTAGTGTCTAATGTTGTCCTCATAATAAAGCTAGAAATACAGATATTCTAGAAAATCAGTTACCTACGGGAATCTATCGGTTTGCAAGGGCTTTTTTCAGTACCAGCAATACATTTCCAAAGGAAAGATCCAGGAAGAATATCAGGATTATATTAATCGTTAACCAGGGTTTTGTGATCCGTTTTGAAATATTGCAGTTTCAGGAGATTTCTAATTAGTATCTGGAAATATATTATTCTGTTTAAAAAAACTAAAGATTTTTTATTTTCGACAGATTACCCCTGTTTACGATTATCTTTTTTGAAAGCGATACGCACGATCACGACACTGATGCCCATTAATAGAGCCGCAAGAAAGAAGGGAGCTCCGGTAAATTTAAAAGGTGCGCTGTCCTGAGTAAAGTAATAAAACAGATTCGTCATCATTGGAGGACCTACAATTGCTGTGACACTTGCCAAACTGGTTAACGCCCCTTGAAGCTCCCCCTGAGCATTTGCAGGTACATTTTTTGTAATAACCGATTGCAGGGCAGGACCACATATGCCGCCGAGACTATAAGGGATGAGGAAAGCAAACATCATCCAGCCTTCACTGGCAAAAGCAAATAAAAGCAATCCTATGGCGTAACATAGCAGGCCATAGTAAATACTTCGTTGCTCCCCAAATCTAGGCGACGTCCACCGGATCAGCCCTCCCTGCACCAGTCCCAACAGTAATCCCAGCAAACCCAGCGAATATCCCACCATTTGCTCATTCCATCCAAATTTGTACATTGTAAAAAAATGCCAGTTGCTCTGCACGGCGTGGATGCCGATGTAAGTCAATATCAATGCTGTCACAAGGCCTGAGATCTTCGGATATCTCACCAAAAATTTAAAGGAACCAATGGGATTGGCACGTTTCCAATCAAACGGTCGCCGTTTTTCTTTATCCAAACTTTCAGGCAGAATAAAATAGCCATACATGAAATTCAGTAGACATAGAGCTGCGGCAGCGTAAAATGGAGCTCTCGCCCCAAATTGCCCCAACAGACCACCGATTACTGGACCAATTATAAAACCAAGTCCGAGTGCGGCACCGATCATTCCAAAGTTTTTGGCCCGATCTTCATCTGTAGATATGTCTGCTATATACGCAGTTGCGGTCGACATGCTGGCACCTGTAATCCCTGCAATTACCCTTCCCAGAAATAGCCAGCTTATTGTGGGCGCTAGCGCCAGGAAAATATAGTCTATGGCAAACCCAAAAAGTGAGATTAAAATAATTGGCCGTCTTCCGTATCTGTCGCTGAGGTTACCTACGATAGGCGAAAATAAAAATTGCGTAAAGGCATAGGCGAAACCGAGCCATCCGCCATAGGTCGCCGCTTCACTGAGATCTGCATGTATAAGTTCTTTAATGAGTTTTGGAACCACTGGAAGTATGATTCCCCATCCTGTAATGTCGATCAGCAAGGTCACAAATATAAAACCGATAGCTGCTTTTTTTGTTGCGATTTTCATGCTGTAAAATTAGGTAGCAATTGGTCGCAGATGTTTTACACTTTTATGGTCTGTATGTACAATTTGTAAGATTGGGCAGATTATTATGGTCGGTTTCTAAAAACACCGGGTGAAGTGCCGGAAAGACGTTTAAAGAATCGGCAAAATACACTTGGTTCATCAAAATTTAGTTTGTTGCTGATCTGTTTGATCGACAGGCTGGTTGATTTGAGTAATGTCTTGGCATGCATGAGCGTGACATAATCAATCCATTGTAAGATAGACTTTCCTGTTTTCTGTTTGAGAAAAGTCGAGAGGTATTGCGGTGTGAGATGGAGTTTGTCCGCATAGAAATAAACACTACGCTCTTGGGTGGCATATTTTGAAATCAATAGATAGAAATCATCAATAATTTCATGCGTACGGCTTTTTATAGGATTATTGTGATCAGCTAGCGCGGTATAAGATTCGGCGATCAGGCTCATCAGTGAAATGACAAGATGCCGTAGCATTTCGACTTTCTTAGGACTTTGATTTTTATGATATACCTTTTGTATAAGGCTTAGCAATTCATTTTTTAGGATCATTTCTTCAGCGTGAAGATCTAGGACAGGCTGCCAGCGAATCTGGTTGTTCATGACAAAGTCATGTAGCATAGGATATGTCGATATGAAATCCACAGAAAGACCGATCGTAATGATCTCGGCATTTTCAGTCATCGATAGTGTCTCTATCATTAAATGAGGTTGCACAATCGCAATCTGGCCTGCACAAAGCGCGTACTCCAGGAAATGGATACGGGCTTTCATGGAGCCATTGACCATGAATGCAAGAATCAATCCATCAAACAGGCGTGGATTTTCCGAATAGGCTTGTCCATTGACATGCTTTTGCTGGAGCACAGCAATTCCTTCTATCTTTTTGGAAAGATCAATATTGTAGAGTTTATACACGTTGTCTGATGTAAGGGATAGTGCCATATTCAAATATCGTCAAATTCATTTGTATGGCAAATCTTGACTTTTCGATATCTCTTAGATACCGCTTACATACCGCGTCTTTTCCTCCGATCCCATTATCGACAGACTTACTTTTGTTATATTAACTAGCTCCAGCTGTCCCGGACTTTGGTACTGATGATAGGTTAAGTATTATCAGCGTAGGAAGCAATCTTATTTTATGGTTTTATATTATTTAAATAAATGAACTGTCTGTTGCTGATAGTACAATCAAACTAATACTTTTTTCACTAAATACAGTGAAACTTGACGTAATATCACGATATACAGTGTGTTTTTAATTTAGGATGTTGGTTAAGTATTTGATTTTTAGTGTTTTGTTTTTTTTGGCTTCACTGTTGTTTCAGTCGACATATAAAAAGAACTGTTAATCATTAAATTTAAAATCATGAAAATTTTAGTCATTGGAGGCACAGGATTGATCGGCACAAAAACTGTTACAAAGTTAAGAGTGCTAGGGCATGAAGTTATTGCAGCATCACCTAATACCGGAATAAATACCATTACTGGCGAGGGTTTGGCAGAAGCTGTGAGTGGAGCCGAAGTTGTAATTGACCTTGCCAATTCACCATCATTCGCAGACAAGGAGGTGATGGAATTTTTTGAGACTTCTGGAAAGAATCTGTTGGCAGCCGAAATTAATGCAGGAGTCAAACACCATATTGCACTGTCTGTTGTCGGTACGAGTCGTCTCCAAGCAAGCGGATATTTTAGAGCAAAGCAAGTACAAGAGGATCTTATTGTCAAATCAGGTATGCCATATACGATTATTCACTCCACGCAATTTTTAGAATTTCTAGGGGGCATCGTTGCATCTGCACAGGACGGGGATGCTATCAATCTTTCCACCGCAAAAATACAACCGATCGCAGCTGAAGATGTCTCTTCGTTTGTGGCCGAGTTTGCACTTGGTCAGCCGATCAATGGAATCGTTGAAATTGGCGGCCCCGAACAATTTGGACTTGCGGATCTGGTACAGAAATATTTGGCCAAGACCGAAAACCCCAAGGAAGTTTTGGGCAGTAAAGATGCATTATATTTTGGTTCACCCTTGGAGGAATTTACCTTAGTACCTGCTGGTGATGCACAATTGGGTAAGCTGACCTTTGAAGATTGGTTTGGCCTAAATGCTCAAAAATAAATAGAATCTTATCCAAGGGCAATAAAGCCCTTGGATATTGAAGTATATCTCTTCTTAAAAAAAAATATTCTTATGAACAGTTTTTATAACACCTTTACGAGCTCTTTGGGCCGAAAATTTACAATGGCATTGAGTGGACTGTTTCTCATCAGTTTTTTGCTTGTGCATATGTCGGTCAATGCACTCATATTTTATAATGATGGTGGAGCAACGTTTACTGTTGGCGCACATTTTATGGCTACAAATCCTGTTATCCGGACTTTAGAAATCGTGCTTATTTTTGGATTTGTGCTTCATATTCTACAGGGGCTTCTGTTGTGGAAAAAAAACAGAGATGCGCGCCCCATTAGATATGCATATCCATTGGCTACTCCGAGAATAAAATGGTATAGTAAGAGTATGACTTTGCTGGGGACACTTTTGCTTCTGTTTTTGGTAATACACACGTCCAACTTTTGGATACCCAATCGTATTCACCAGTTTCGTTACGACGAGGAACTGCCACTTTATGATCTGATGCTGGAGAAGTTTAATAATCCCCTGGAAGTTTTGGTTTATTCATTTGGTTGTGTATCCTTATTTTGGCATCTCTTGCATGGTTTTAATAGTGCATTTACTTCGCTAGGAATATCTCATCGTCGATATAATGGTTTTATAAAATGGATGGGTACCAGCTTTTCAGTTATTGTGCCGTTTGTATTATTTTTAATGCCGCTGTCCATTTATTTTAAGTGGATAAAATGATTGAATAGATTGCGTATATTCGGACTATAGCCAAAATATCAACGCATCAGTAAGCATTGTATGGGTACTGCTGTACTTCAGTTCTGGATAAAATGAAAGCAAATAAAAAAAACAATCCTAAAAATGATGTGTCCCAGCAGAGCATTGCGTATTACCAAAAGGAGCGCGAGATTCTATTGGCATTAGGCAATGATTTGACTAAAGTTCGTGACAAAAATGATCTCATTCGGCTTTTTAAGGATGGTATAAAAGGCTTATACTTTATTACGCATACCATCGTCACCACCATCGATTATAAAGATGATACGTATAGCCCTTTCCTTCTTGATAATGATGGTTCTCCAATTCGGGAGCACCCGCGTTACGCCGAAATGATAAAGACACGTTTTCCACTTAATGAACCATTTATTCAGGCTGTATTGGATGCTTCGGAGCCGGTTTCATTTGTATTATCGGATATTATGGACGATCCCATAAGCCCAGCATTTCTACGCGTCAATTATGAAAAAGGTGTTCGGGAAATTTTAATGGCCAAATTGATGCGTGAGGGACGTGCTATTGGTTTCCTTCACATTTATACCGATCAAATTAATGGCTTTAGCCAAAATTTCAGGGATGTCATTGTTGGTATTATTCCCCAGATATCGAGTGCAGTTTCTAATATCGTAAAAAACGAAGAGCTGCTAAAAAGAGAAAAGGAGAAGACCTTTTTACTCGAATTCAGTAGCCGAATGGCTGCCGTTCGGACAAAGGAAGAATTAACAGAGACTGTTCGGGATGTATTGAAGCAACTTAGTCCGACGGGAAGTTTTGTCATTCGGCGAATCTGTGGCGAAACGAAATCTTTTACAGCACCCTACATTTATGATTTCGGAAACCATCCCTTACCGAAAGTCAAAGTGGATTGGTTCCAACAATTACCCCTCAATGATGGTTTACAGAACCGTATTTTAACTAGTGCTATTCCGCTGTTATTTGATGTCGACCGGGAGGTGCAACGTGGTATTACTTCAGGTTATCTCCATTATTGGAGGTCATTGGGGATAACGACATTTACAGGGATACGGTTGCGGAATGGTGAGACCAATTTAGGCCTGTTGTTGTTGGAGACTGCCGAAATCAATATCCCCTTACTTCAGAGCATTTGTGCACAGATCTCAACGGCTATTTCCAATACGCTGGCTAATGAACAGCTCGTTAAAAAGCAGCAGGAGCAATCTTTTTTATTGGACTTCAGCAATGATATTACCCAGCTTAGGACGAAGCAAGACCTTCAGTCGGCTATCACTCGGGTTTTGGACAAAACCCTATCCACGAGATTGTCCATGATCCGTGTGATCGAAGCAGACGGAACCCACTTATCTCCTTTTATGTATGATGCTACATTGTTTGCAGATGCAAAAAACGATTTTGATAAACTGGCAAGCAATCTTATTACCATCGATGAACTATATACTGCTCAAGTATTTGCCAGCAAGGAGGGCCTTGTGTTCAATGTCGATGAGGAAATTAAAAAAGGAAACGATTACGCCCGACTGTGGAAGACCACAGGGCGAAGAAATATGTATGGCTTGCCTTTGCGGATCGGTGATAAAAATATAGGTACGATATGGTTGCTGGCAGATCAGCTCAATAAAATGCTCATTAAAGGCATTTGTTCACAGATTTCAATTGCCATCGATAATATCCGGGCAAATGAACAACTGTTGACCTATAAAAAGAATCTGGAAATAGAGAATGATTATCTAAAAGAGCAGATCCAGACCATTTACAATTTTTCTGAAATTATTGGCAGTGGCGAGCCTATGCAGCAAGTATATCACCTGATGTCTCTCGTTGCAAGTACTGCCACTACTGTTCTGGTTACAGGTGAAACGGGGACGGGAAAGGAATTGGTCGCCCGTGGTATCCATACATCCTCGGATCGGAAAGATAAAGTCATGGTCAAAGTAAATTGCGCCGCGTTGCCTGCCCATCTGATCGAAAGTGAATTATTTGGACATGAAAAAGGTGCATTTACAGGTGCTTTCGAGCGCCGTATAGGTAAATTTGAATTGGCGCACGAAAGCACACTGTTTTTGGATGAGATCGGAGAACTTCCGTTAGAAGCGCAATCAAAATTGTTGCGGATCATTCAGGAACGTGAGTTTGAAAGAATCGGTGGGCAACAGACCATCAAAATTGATGTTCGCCTTATTGCCGCGACCAATCGCAATTTGGAAGAAGAGGTAAAAGCCGGACGTTTTCGGGCTGACCTATATTTCCGGCTCAATGTGTTTCCGATTCAACTACCGCCACTGCGGGAACGGCTTGACGATATCGCCCAGCTTACTGACTTTTTTATACAAAAATATAGTCGCTATACGGGCCGCAAGATTAAGAAAATTATGCCAAAAGTCATTCAGCAGTTGCGTGGTTATAGCTGGCCCGGAAATGTACGCGAGCTTGAACATCTGATAGAACGATCTATTCTTTTAACCACAACAGAGATAATTGAACATATCTATCTTCCACAGCCACATGTTGAGTCTGGACAGGATGAATTACAATTGCTAAACTACTCACTAGACGAATTGGAGCGCAATTATATTATTCAGGTTTTAAAACGTTGTGCCGGGAAGATTTCTGGTCCGGGAAGTGCATCAGAAATTCTACAAATTCCTGGGAATACCCTGCATTCAAAAATGAAAAAACTAAATATTAGAAAGAACGAATATTTTAGCTAATTGTTATCAGAGATCTTATAAAATATTAAATAATGTATATTGGAAGAAGCTATAAAATAACCGAATTTATTTTCTGGACACGACGAAAATTGTTTCTATTGCTCCTCATGAGTATTGTTCCAGTTTTCTTCTATGAGTTATTGGGTTTTACCTGGCTGGTGGTACCCTGGCCTATAGTTGCTTTTTTAGGAACGGCAACAGCCTTTGTGGTCGGATTTAAAAACCAGCAGACCTATAATAGGACATGGGAGGCACGTGATATCTGGGGTCTTAAGATTGGCATGAGCAGGGCTTGGGCAATGATGTGTCGCGATTTTATCAAAGACAGCGAGATTGCACGTGAGATTACTTTTCGCCATTTGGCTTGGCTCACGGTGCTGCGATATGAGTTGCGGTCCAAGCGGGTTTGGGAAAATATTGATAAAACTTACAATCGCGAATATGCTACCCTCTATACTATTCCAGAGAAGGAAATAGCATTGCCAACTGCACTACAAAAATATATTGGTCATGAGGAACTTGAAAAAGTGATTTCCGCCAGGAATCCAATTACGCAACTAATGAGTTTGCAGAGCGTTGCACTGGTACATTTGTCGGATACTGGTGACCTGGACAATGGCCGTTTTTTTGAACTGCATAAATATCTGAGGGAATTCGCAGTCCTCCAAGCCAGAAGTGAAAAAATAAAAAATTTTCCTTATCCGAGACAATATGCAACCGTCAATCGAATATTTGTCTGGCTTTTTTGCATGTTGTTACCTTTTGCCATGTTAAAGGAGTTTGATTCGTTAAATCAATTAATAGCTGGATTGATGAAAGGCCACATGGTTTGGCTTGTCATACCCTTCAGTATGATTATATCCTGGGTGTATACCTCATTGGATCAAGTCGGAGAGAGTACTGAAAATCCTTTTGAAGGCAGTCCCAATGACATTCCTATCTCTCAAATGTGTCAAAATCTTGAAAATGAGATAGGGGATATATGGGGAGATTCAAAATTTGCTCAGATCATTGATAACCGGAATAATATTATTTTGTAATTGGACCAGAGGATCCGAATGGCAAACCAATATCACGTATTGGTGCTTTCTCTCACTTTATCTTATGGTGCTGACATCTCGAATGAATCAATTTCTATCATGTCGAAACTAACATTAATGATTTTAAAAAGAATCGCCTCATATAGATTCTCGGAATGATTGTTGTTCTAGAGACTGTCTCACAAACTACGTAATAAAAAAAACTAAGTTCTATTGTTATAACTGAAATCGGTATTATCATATTATTTTCTTTCCTCAATTGTGTCCGGGCTGCCTTAAGACGGGAAAGCATCGAGATTTTTTTTAAAGCCCAGCGCCTTAATGTTGGTAAATGAATAAAAAGGCCAAACTGAGGAAAAATTAGAAGTCAACGTGCTTAAGTAGTTTTTTGCAGGTAAAATACGAAAGGACTACTCAATTTTTTCAAAGGGCAGCCCTTTTTTCATTATATATCCGAATAATCTGTTGGCCTACAAAGGGTAGTTACGTTTTTAGAAACATTATTCTGATATTGCGGTAAGTCAGCCATGGGTTTATACAGAGGTCCAAAAGCTTTCCAATGAGCATCGCGCTCTGTCATGTTTTCGAAAGTCGTAAGATAAATTAAATTAGGCATCGTGCTGCCGGCAATGACCTGGTCATAAAAAACGGCATTAAAATTCAGTTTTTTGAAGATATCGATTTCACCGTTATTAAACATGGAGATTTTATTTGCGGATAACTTTTCCGTTGGAGCTTCATAGCTCCTCAGTTCGTAAACACGTTCACTTTTATCAGAGCTTAATTTTGGAAGGGAAAGCAATGGCATTCCCTCAAAGGCTTTCATTAAAATCGTTTCAATCCTTGAATACGGTGGGTGATTATATGCGGCTTCTAAATACTCCTTCCCCGACGCTTGATACCGTTTATCTTTTAGAATATCTACATCAAGATTTGCATATTTTTCAAGATTAGCCGATGAACTGAATACGTAAACTAATTTATCCGCTTTATCCTTATTGTCAATCGGTTTGAAAATAGCAATTTCTTTAAATCCTAATCTGTGCATTGCTGGCAAGTAAGCTTTTTCAAGAAAGCGATCGATCACCTGTTCTTGTTCTGTGGTCTGAAAGTGATAAACTTTCAATTGAAAATAAGTGGTTGCTGTGTGGGCAAAACAGCTGGATTGACTACTGATAAAAATCAATAGGATTAGCATCCAATGTCCCGGATTCATAGATCTGACCATATTTAACATTTAGTTTTATAGATTTAGATTATTATTTTTTGTTTTCTTATTATTAAGAAAATACAGATTAAAAATATGATTTTTTTTGTACAGTACAGCTGCTAGAATCATAACCATGCTATTTAGGTATTCAGTTACCGGATTGCGTTGGTATTTTCTATCCAGCTTTTCGGGGTCATCACACAGCTATTGAGAACAATTTGTTTTCTAAACCCATCGAATTCGATGGGTTTAGAATTCGGGTTATACTTTCTTTCCTAAAAACCTATATAGTATGAAATTCGCACCCTTATTGAGTATTTTAAAGAAATTAGACATCATACTATGTAAAACTTGTAAGACATGGACTTTATTAAAGCGAATAAAGAAGGCCTAAAACTGTTTGCTTATCAGCTTTTATGCTCCACCAAGGATTTGGAGCTTCAAGAGCAAGTATTGCAGAAGATCGGATTAAAAGAGACCTCATGGATGCTTCAAGATGCTGAGATTATATTCTCGAAATAAAATACCGGGATAAAATCGAAAATTATTCATATCACTCTAAACTTTTATATAATCGAATGTGCATTGATCAGCATGGTGCCAGTACTAGGTGTATACGAAATGCAGTTTTGTAGGATAGCCAACCTTGGCTACTGTTTTACCCAATAAAATGTTTTTGAAAAAATGCCCTTATGTGCCACAATTTTCAGCTTCTTTCCCTGCAGGTACATTTCACAATTACCCTTTTGGCCAGTGTCGTGATTTTCCACTGTCCCTTTCCATTCATTTTTTTCAAAACGCACATTATAGAGTGTTGATCGGCCTTTGGGATCAAGACCGGAGAACTTACCGTTATTATAAGAGATGGTGATAATGAAGCCTTCCTCAGTTTTCCATTTACCTACAAAATTATCATTGGCAGATTGGGCAACACAAATTATTGTCATGAACATGATGACAAGAGATGACAGTACTTTTTTCATATTTGATTGTTTAATGATTTAATACTGCAAAGCAAATTAAAATAATCTGCAGTGTTTTTAATATATCTTAAAAAATGAAAACACTTACCTGCCCGCCCGTATCACGCTTAGTGTTTGCTGCGTAATACCTAGATAGGATGCAATATGTCCTAGGGATGCTCTTCGCAATATGCCAGGGAATTTGTCGAGCAGATTTTTATAGCGTTGTTCGGCCGTTTGAAATTGTAAATCAAGGGTTTTATCTGACAACATACTAATCACTTGTAGCGACACCTGCAACTGGTAGTCTTTAAAAGCAGGTATACTTTTACAGAGTTCGTCGAGTTTGCGGTAAGGGATAATGCGCAAACAGGATTCTTCCAATACCTGTTTGCCATAAGGATGAGGTCGGTTAAAAAAAATACTTTCAAATGATACCAAGAAATTATTTTCATCGAAAAAATAATGGGTGATATCTTTTCCATCTAAATTATAAAAAGCGCGTAACAGTCCTCTTTCGATAAAATAAATATTTTGGTGGTGATTATCTGGCTGAGACAATAGGGTTCCTTTCGCAAAAGTTTCTGTGGCAAAGGCGTTGTCGATAGCTTCGCATTCCGCATTGTTCAATTTTGTGTGCCTAAGCAGATAAGGTATAAGTTCCATTTAGTTCAAATATAAAAAAATGAAGCAGTCTACCTATGATTTCTATTATTAATTATCCCAAGCTTTCATGGCTTTTGAAATCTTGAATCAGTGTACGGGGATCATAGTCCAGGAGCCCCCATTCGTTACAAAAGCAAGATAAGAAATCTATTCAGCTTATTGCGTAGTGTTTTTATTGCTTTGCCCAAGTGTGCTTCGACTGTTTTTTCGGAAATATCCAGTTGTGCTGCTATTTCTTTTTGGGACAAATGTAAATCCCGGCTCATTCGAAAAACAAGCTGACATTTCTCAGGAAGCTCAGTAATCGTTTGTTCGAGTATCTCTTTGAGATCGAGAAATTCAAGCCATTGTTGTGTCGAATCGTCCAATATGGAAGTGGTTAAGCTCTCTACATACTTTTGTTGATTGTAATGCTTGTCCAACACTTTGATAACTCTATACTTGACAGATATGGCCAAATAGGCGTTTAAACTTGTGGTGATTTCAAGCTTTTCTCTTCTATCCCATAAGGACACGAATATATTTTGCACCACCTCTTCTGCTTCCTCCGTATCATTGAGTCTTAAACTTGCGATATGAAATAGCCGTTTCCAATACCTAGTATAGATTTCCGTAAAAGCATTATGATCCCCTCCAATCATCAATTTAGTCAGTTCTGCATCGGTATATGTTTTTAAGTCAATCATAGTTATCGGACATTGTTTTCATCCAGTAGGTCAAGTAATATGCAAATCTGTATATTATTTTGAAAATAATAGTAAAAAAAATCATTCCATATAAATATACGTTTTAAGTTGTATTTGCGCTACTCTACACGTGAATTAGAATGGTAGCGAATTATATTCTCAAAATATTTTTTAGCATGGACTAAGGGATTTATATTTCACAGGAGACATATCCGTAAAGCCCCAATTATGGAACTGGATGACAATATACAAAAGTATCAGTACTTAGCTTCCAAATGGCTAGATAAAACCATCACAGAAGAAGAACTACAGGCGTTCAATTCATGGTATAATAGCGATCTGGGAAAAGAGGTAGAGCTATCAGACTCCTCTGTGGTATCTGAGGAGCAGTTGGAACAGCGAATACTAAGAAATATCAATCAGAAGATCAATAGACCGAGGGAGATTGCGCTATGGCCACGCATTGCAGTAGCAATGTTCTTCTTGATACTCTTGAGTATAGCCTTTTATATTTATCAGTATGATAAGACAGTGCAAGACCGATATGTCACTACGTCAATGACAAAACACGTTGCACCAGGGCAAAGCGGAGCAACACTTATCTTGGCTGACGGAAGGCAGATTTCTTTACCAGGTAAAGAGACGGGAGCGTTAGCTCTTGAAAATGGGGTTCGCATATCGAAAACCGCTGATGGTCAACTTCATTACGAGATTGAAAATGATCAGCACCAAGTTCAGGGCGTGAACATATTAAGTACCTCAACCGGTGAAACCTACGTGGTCACTTTGCCCGATAAATCAAAAGTATGGTTAAACGCAGCTACTACCATCGAATTTGCAGCAGGATTTAATGATCCCAATGTCCGCCTGGTCAAGTTAAAAGGTGAGGCCTATTTTGAAGTGTCAAAAGATAGAAAAAGACCTTTTATTGTCTCTTCTGATAAACAGCAAGTTGTTGTATTGGGGACGCATTTCAATATCAATACCTATGCAGGCCATCCCTATACTGAAACAACTTTGGTAGAAGGTTCCGTAAAAGTCACCGATTTAGCAACAAAAGCATTTAAGATCCTTAAACCATCGGAGCAGTCGCGTATCAGCAAAGGTAATATTGAAGTTAAGAAAGTCGATGTAGCCGAAATGTTGGCCTGGAAAAGTGGAGAGTTCGCTTTGGGGTCGGAAGATTTCGAAACCACATTACAGAATATAGAGCGGTGGTATAACGTACAATTTGATCATGAGGGAATTCCGTTGAAAGATATCACATTAGACGGGTGGATCTCGCGTAGCAGCGATCTAACAGAGGTATTACACAAAATAGAAAAAGGAACAAACATCCGATTTGAAATCAAAGGAAGGAGGATTATTATAAGTAGGTGAAGAAATGAAAACATACTAAAAGGTCAGAAGGATAAAGATCCTTCTGACGATGAAAAGTAAATATCAATTATTTAATTCAAAACACTACAGCTTGGAACCTAATCGTGTTTTGCTAACCAATATTTAACTCAAATGTATAAAAATTTTTGTTTTAAATTGACCCTTATGCGCCTAACCACCGTCATATTATTTATGTCCATGATGCAAGTGTATGCCCTCACGACTTTTGGACAGCGAGTGACTCTGAATGAAAAGAATAGCTCTTTAAAGAGTGTCCTTCGAAAGATCCGAAATCAAACTGGATACGATTTCATCTTTGATCGTAAGTTGATGGACAGGGTAGGGCCGGTAAAGATCAATGTTACGGACGTCACCTTGGAAGAGGCGCTAAAGGGTCTCTTCATGACCAAGGGGCTTTCCTACCAAATGGATGGTAAATTAATTGTGGTCACAGCACCGCCTGCAAAGACGCTTAAAACTGGTCCTATACGCCAACAGCAAATCGATGTAAGAGGGCGTGTAGTGAATCAGTATGGGCATCCGCTTCAAGGTGCGACCATCTCCGTAGCGACTATTACCTCCACCGAAAACGAAGAAACAGGGGATTTCTCAATGACTGCCAAAGGAAGGAAAGCGGCAACGATGACAAATGCCAACGGCGAGTTTTCTTTGCAGGGAATACCTAATCAGGCTTATATTGCTGTAAGCTACATTGGTTATCAGGACTATAATGCCAAGGCCGCTACTGACATGGGCGTTATCAAACTAAAACTTGCGGGGACTTTGGACGAGGTTTTAGTCAATACAGGGTATCAATCACTGAGCAAAGAGCGCAGCGCCGGATCTTTTGCCAAACCAGATATGAAGGTTGTTACAGACCGTACCGGATCCATGAATCTGATCCAGCGATTAGACGGCTTGGTACCTGGTCTGGTGATCAACAATGCACCCAATACAATATATGGCAAAAGCGCGCCGTTTCTGATCCGCGGTCTGACTACGATTGAGGCGAATACAAACCCGTTGGTCGTGGTGGACGGAATAGCCATGGATGTGAATGACATTACCGCTATAAATCCACAGGATGTAGCAGATATCACCGTTCTCAAGGATGCTACTGCTGCTGCAATCTGGGGAGCTAGGGCTGCAAATGGTGTCATCGTAGTAACCACTAAAAAAGGTAAAAGTGGGGCGATGCGGATTACCTACGATGGATTTGTCAATTTTCAGGGCCGTCCGCAATATGATTACTTTCCAGTACTCAACAGTGCTCAATTCATTCAGGCCTCTCGAGAGACATTTGATCCTGTGAGACAGCCTTATTCAGCAGTAACTACCTATAATCCCAATACGGGAGTGTCGACGGGATTGACTCCAGATAGACAGATCCTTTACGATATCCACCGGGGTGTATTGACCGAGGCACAGGGAAAGGCAAAGTTGGACAGTCTGTCAGGACTCAATAATGTCGGACAGATCGGTGAACTGTTTTATCGGCCGGCAATGGTCATGAATCATACCTTATCCATTGCTGGAGGTAGTGATAAGCATACTTTTTATAACTCCTTAGCATATACCAACAACCGCTCCGCTACACCCGGAAGCAAGGATGAAACATTCAAGATCAATACACGTCAGGACTTCGCGTTCAACCGATTCCTGAAGGCTTACTTGATCGCTGATCTCAACTATCAGTCTATGGCTTCCAAGAATCATAAAGCGATCAATAATCAGTTTTTGCCTTATCAGCTATTTCAGGATGCCGCGGGGAAATCACTGGATATAAACTATATGGGCTATCTTTCTGAGCATCAGCGATCATCCATTGAAAGCTTAAGCCAGATTGGTCTGGCTTATAATCCCCTTGAAGACATGGAGACAGGCCAAGGAAACAGCAAAAATTTTACAGGACGTTTTAATTCAGGGCTGACAATAGATATTATAAAAGGGCTTCGTTTTGAAGGCGTTTACGGCTATGTGCGCGGCAACTACCGGACTCAACAATATTTTGACCATTCCAATTATCAACAACGCATCAATGTTGTCAATTTTGCCAAAAAAGGGGCCGATGGGAATATTGTCTATCATCTACCGACGACTGGGGGAGAATACAGTGTCAATAATGCCACCATGGAAAACTGGTCCGTTCGAAACCAGTTGAACTACACAATGAGCTGGAAAGATAATCAGCACCAGTTGTCGGCTTTACTTGGACAGGAGGCTCAAGAACAAATCACCACCGTCAATACGAGTCGGGTCCATGGGTATGACCAGGTATTGCAGACCTATGCGATGCTTGATTACAAAACATTGAGTTCCACAGGTGTAATCAATCCCATTTTGCCGATATCAGGCGCAAGCTCAAAATTACCAGTCAATAGTTATTTCGGAGAGCTAGAGTCTGTTCCTCGCAGTAGGTTTACCTCTTACTATGCAAATGCGGGGTATACCTTTGCTCGAAAATATACACTCAATGCAAGTTGGAGAAATGATCAGAGCAATTTATTCGGTATCAATAAATCTGCACAACGTCGCCCTGTCTGGAGTGTGGGGCTAAAGTGGACACTGACGCAGGAACCTTGGATGGAAAAAATGAAGCCAACGGTAAATCTACTCGCTTTGCGTGCCACCTACGGTATCACAGGCAATTCACCAGCGCCTGGTTTTGCCTCATCCAAGGATGTACTGGCCGCAACGGCAGATCCCAATGCACCTGGAGGCTCTTCATTAAGTATAAGCACGTTGGCGAATCCAAATCTGACTTGGGAGCGCACAAAAAATTATAATCTGGGGCTTGATTTTGGATTTTTGAATAACAGGATAAACGGCTCTTTAGAGTTTTATCGTAAAGAGACATCCGACCTGCTGGGGCGTCTTGGTATCAATCCACTTACCGGAACGACATTTATCAATGGGAACGTTGGGAGCTTACGCAATACTGGTGTAGAGCTGCTCTTGAATACCACCAATATCGAGCGAAAAGATTTCTTCTGGAGCACGATGTTGACCATGTCCTATAACAAAAACAAGGTAACAGATTTTGGTTATCTAGCCGCACCTATCACTACCGGGAATGCACTGATCAATTCGGATTATGTTAAAGATTATCCGGCATTTAGTGTATTTGCGTATAGATATGCTGGTCTGGACAATGCAGGAGATCCGCAAGTGCATCGGGCTGATGGTACCATCACCAAGGTCAGACAAGATACCAAGCCCGAAGATATAAGCTACATGGGCGTATACCAGCCTGTTTGGAGTGGTGGGTTCAGCAATTTATTCCGGTATAGAAATTTCGGCTTTACGATTAATATGGTCTACAACCTCGGGCACGTTATGTTCAGGGATGTTAATAAGACTTATACCGTAAGTAATAATGGAAGCTTCATTGGGAATCAAAATTTTCAGTCAGGTAATCTACATGCAGATTTTGCCAATAGATGGCAAGTCGCTGGAGACGAATTGAAGACAGATATCCCATCTTTTTTGAGTGATGCAGGAGCAAATGAAGCCCGCGACCTACAATATTATATCCGTGCCGACCGGAATGTTCTGAGTGCTTCTTACATCAAAATCAGGGACATGGCATTTTCTTATCAAGTACCCGAAAATATGATTAAGCGAATTAGACTGGAGGGTTTAAGTTTCAGGGTTCAACTTTCCAATATCATGTTGTGGAAAAACAATAAGGATGGTATTGATCCCGAATTTCAAATCGCGCGTTATGGGGTCAGAACAATTCCTTTTAACCAAAATACTGTCACCATTGGAGCCCATTTAACTTTTTAGATTAAAATTATGAGAGTTATCAATAAAAAAATTACACGGATCATGTCCCTTTTGATGCTTGGGGTTTCTTTCATTGGGTGTAAAAAAGATTTTTTGGATACCGATCCAAAAGGACTTCTGATTGCCGAAAAAACGTCCGATTATGACTTATTGTTAAATGCAGAATCTATTCGTGGACAGGGGCTGGCATCGCATATCCTGATGTCAGATGAGCTTGCTGGCTATGCCCCCCTGTTCTCCGTATTGGGTACTGGGACCTTCCGGCTATCGGATCAGAAAGCTTTTCGTTGGGAAGATGACATCTACCTTGCAGACGATAACTATTCCGAATTTAACTCGCTCGTACGGCAGTTATATTACTACAATAAGATTATCAATGAAGCGCTAGATTCCAAAGATGGAACTGAAAGTCAGAAAAAGTCAATTCGATCCGAGGCATTAGCAGGGCGCGCATATGCCCACTTTATGCTTGCGAATTATTATGGGAAACCCTACAATGAAGAGAGTGCATCTACTGATCTGGCAACCCCGCTTTATAAAATTGCCGATGTTACCCAAACGACTTTTACACGGGCAACTGTGAAAGAAATGTATACGCAGATTGTCGCCGATCTTACAGCTGCTATTCCTGATCTTCCCCAGAAAGCAAGCAACCGAATCCGGATGTCACGACCTGCTGGAGAGGCACTTTTGGGAAAGGTATATGTGTACATGGGCAGGTTTGACCTGGCAGTACCATTACTGGATGCAGCCCTAAAAGATTTAGCTGGAGCAAGCCTCCCGGTAGGTTTATATGACTATAATAAGGAGTTGGCGACTGGCGGTGCATTTACACCAGTCAACCCATTCATCGGTCCGGCTCGGGGAATGGATCCCTACGCCGATACGGAGGTTTTATATTTAAAATCTACGTCTAACCTTTACGTATACCTTGCATCAGGAGTTATCCTCAATCCCCAAACGGTGAAGAGCTTTGCAAATACTGACCTCAGGAAACAGTTTATGAGCAACTTTTCATTTGGTATGACCGCCCTATATCCTCAGGATATGCAACGAGCTTGGGGAAGAGGCGGAGTGACCAATTTGGGGATAAATATTCCTGATATCTACTTACTGCGGGCGGAATGTAAAGCTAGGCTTGGTGATCTGAACGCTGCTGTAGAAGACCTGGTCACCTTAAGGAAAAATCGGATGCCAAGTGCCGAAGCTGGGGTTCCAACAGCAATCGCTGCTGATAAAATAAAATTAACCCGGTTTATTTTGGAGGAACGTACACGAGAGTTTTTTATGAATGGCGAGCGCTGGTGGGATATGCGGAGGCTTTCTGTCGATCCAGATCATAAGAGCACAGTCGGCGATACCCATCAATTGTACGATAAAGATGGTAAGGTAACCGCGACCTTCAAACTAAAGCCTGAGCGGCTGACGTTCCGGTTCCCGCTCTATATTTTGCAGTCAAATCCAGCTATGCAGCAGAATCCATAATACGTCCAAATTTATAGGTGATTTGAGCTAAAAATCACCAAAAAGGTAGAGACTCCAGGATATTCTATGCTGTTGGACTAGATATAACTGACGAAATTTTGAATCATAGTCAACATAAATAATAAAATAACAACTAAAATAGATTGAGAAAATGAAAAATTATGTAATCATTTTTATACTGTGCATGTATGTCAGTATGGGATTTGGGCAAGGTAAGAAAACACGTGTTCGTGTGGATATTAAGCCCTTGGTGGGAAAGACGATGTGGTTTAGTTTTGAAGATGGGGAGACTGATGCGAAAATGCTCGCACCGGATGCAGATGGTATTTTTGAATTTTCTGCCACATTGGAAAAACCTATAGATGTTCGATTGGGCATGGATGAGCCTGTGAAGGGATCATTAAATCTCTATATCGAACCCGGCGATGATCTTTTGATCAAGACCGACTTTAAAGACGCTACGACATTTACAGGAAAGGGAAAGGAAAATGCTATCGCCTACAAAGATCTGATGGCACTTTATATCAAAAACTATTCTAGTATTGATGCCACCAAAGTTTCGACGGAGGTCCTAAATGAGCAGATTGCACAAATGCGCAAAGATAATCTTGCTTTTTTAGAAGCCAATAAGTCAAAAGTGAGCAAGGATTTTTTCGATTTCCAGTACATCAAGTTCTATTACGATGGTTTAGGCTTTGAGATTATCATGCCCTATATGATCAGTCAGGGACTGAAAAAAAAGTTTAAAGAGGTCCTTCCGGCAGATTATCTAAATATGCTTCAAAAAGTAAAGCTTTCAGATGATCTACTCATTTATTATCCCTATAACAGGTTTGTCCGAGGAAGTTTACCAGGCTACCTGAGATATAAACACATGCTCGAAATCGGAAAAGAAGATAGCCTTGTTACGCAAAAAGAGGAAGAAAAGCGTAAGATGGAATATGATCTGATCAAAGCGAATCTCACCGGGAAAATCAGAGAGCTTGCATTATTCTCGACTGTTAACAGCCTATTGTTAATTGCCAAAGACGTCAACGATTATAAATCTTATATCGATAAGTTTGCCGCAGATGGTGGAAGTGATGCACATGTGACGGAGCTCCAGGGAATTTATGACCGTGCGTTAACACTCGCTTCTGGTGCAACACCACCACCATTTGAGCTGGATGATATCAACGGAAAAAAGGTATCCTTAAAAGATTTTGCCGGAAAGGTAGTCTATATTGATTTTTGGGCGAGTTGGTGCTCACCCTGTAGGCAGGAAATGCAATCCGGAAGTCCCAAGCTCCACGCACGGTTTGCTGATAACAAAGACGTGGTCTTCCTGTACATCAGCATAGATGACAATGAAGCCAAATGGAGAAAAGCAATAGCCGACGATAAGATCGAAGGTATACATCTTTTGTCAAAAGGTGGAACCAAGAGTGTCGTTGCCAAGGCATTCAATATTTCCGGTATTCCAAGGTATGTGATTATCGGCAGGAATGGCAAAATTTTGGATAATGATGCGCCAAGACCTAGCAATGACGAAACTTATAGTCAATTGATGAAGGCATTGAATAACAAATAAAATGTGTTGGATTTATTCTTTGATAACGGTTTTTGGCATATTGCCAAAAACCGTTGCTTTCCCACTAATATGTCGGAATCACAAGCTGTTTTTTAGATTTTTTGAATAAAGAGAATAATTTATCCTTGCGGTTATGTTTCAAAACTAACCATCCAGTTGATACCTAATTTTTCGGTAACCATTCCAGAATAAAAAATCAAGAAGGTATCTAACCGCCAGCTGAGCCCCTTGAATAACCTATTTCTTCTTTTCTTTCTGTATCAACAGACATAGAGAAATTGTTTCTCTACACAAATAAAAGAGCTCATTCACCATTGGTGTTACTTCTCATTAGAACAGTGTTTTCGATGATAGACCATGTGTGCGTAACCTAGTCGCTAATTGTCTTGTTCAAAACAGGCAGGCCTTCCTTCGGAGGCATATCGTTGAGGCGTCCAATCTATGAGAGTTCACTGATGGACTCGAACGATCATCGAAAGTTTTTTTACGGCTGAGGATAAAGTTTAATTTTTAAACGTTCTTACAAAGAATCTGGGATTAAATACAAGGTAAATTGATCTAATTTGAGGGTCTGGGTTGTTATTTTTGAGAAGCAAAGATGGGAAAGAAAAATAATCGAGGATGTAAGTTATAGTAAAAGGAGTATGATGTAAAATGCTATCTGAGTGGTTTTAATAAGATTAATAGGGATTTATAAAGTTAAAAATTTGGAAGGTTATTTACAGTTTAGCAACTGTATAAGTAGATAATTTCCTTCTCATATTGAGACTTACGTATTATTAAGGAACAGATCTCGATCCAATTTAATTCTACCCCCGGGAATAGTATCCCGGGGGCAAAATTAAAATAAAGACTTCTGCCATTTCAAAAGCTTATAGGTTTAAAGCTTTTATTAATTTAATTATTAACAATCTGTCTTACACAACGGATGTTTCTACCCTCGGCTTTATTGAGATTAGGGTAAGTTACATTTCCCCAAGAGAATAGCCAGGCAACCCTTGTAAATGCGGACTTCACTGCATATGCCGTATTGGAGTCTCTATTGTCGGAAGTCCAATAATGACATTCCCCACTGGCAAAAGCACCCAAAGCGATACCACCCGGGCTCCCTACTACAGATGTCGATCCACCCAATGTGCTTGGCTTAGTACGGTATCCACCAAATGATAACGTAAGGTCATTGTCATCATAAGCTGGATTCGATGGATAATCACTGTCTCTATTCCATTTGTACGCATATTGTGCACCCCAGAATAATCCCAACACCTCTTGTTTATCATTAGGTTGCCCTATTGATTCCCACTCTTGCTTTGTAGACATACGCCAAGTACCTGCTGGATATACTGTAGAACAAGGGTCAGTGCTACCTGCGGCCCCTGTCGGTGTAGAAGATTTCCAGTTCCAGAATTCAGTATCCTTTGTCGCTGGAGTTGACCCACCTGGATTGGATTTTAATCTATAATGATCCATTTCAGTTGCGCTATACACCAGATTGGATCGTGCCCACAAAACGCCTTTAACTTTAACAGGAGATTCAATAAGACGGATATTCAATCCATAAGTAGCACCTATTGTTGGAGTATATGAACCAGGATAAGTGTAAATTTGTGGAGTAAACGTTCTTACACGCGAATCATCCAATGTTACCTTCAACGTGTTAAATTTCATTTTGAAACTATTCGCAGGGATCGTTGTCGTGTTCAATGTGAAGAAATTGGCAATTTTAACTGTATTGCTGGGGTTTCCACTTTCCTCCATCATTGAAGTCGCTAGTACGGCCTTATCCACATCCACCACATTATTAAACTGCCCAGTTAGGATATTCAAATCACCCATTTGCAGAACTGTTGTATTTGTGCTGTTTTTAACAAGTGATATGCTCGTACTGTTTTCGATTCTGGCAAAAAGTCCTCTGACATTTAATTTAACTTGAATTCGAGCGGTCATGCGCTTGAACACAATATCCAGGTAATTTGCTCCATTTACAGTGCTGATTGTGCCGGATACATATAGCACATCTTTGTTCTCGATTCCCGTACGGGAGATAACACCGGCTCCATTTATATCGGGAACATTCGCATTCTTTTCATTTACGGATACTGCGTACCAAGTATATTGCTTATTGGCGTCCACCTTGATTTGTGGATCGGTTCCTGAAGTTACAACTTGATTCACTACCAAAACATTGGCAGCATCATAGATCAGAAGCCGAAATTTAGTGCCATTTTCCATTAAAGAAGATGTTACGGCTTTGGTCGTACCTGAAGCCGCTTTTTTACTTAAGGTATCTGTTGAGCTCACCTTTGCTGTTACTGGAGCATCCTGATTGACTGTGCCTTCTCCAAAATCCACAAATGCATCTACGCCACCCAATGATACCAGCGATTGCCTACTAACGTCTGTATTTCCCTTGTTGGACAATCTAAGACTGCTTCCCGTCCCGCCGGCTACGGCTTCTTCTATTCCTTTTACACCAACTTTCAATACTGCGCCCTCTTCAACAGGAGCCATCTGTTCATCTTTCGAGGAGCAGGATGAGAAATTGGTTAATAATAGGCAGAATACGGCCAGACCGGATAAATTTTTCCTCACGTTATTTGATATTTTACTTTTCATTTCTTGTCTTTCTAATTAGCTGAACCATTAAATATCAAAATCCGTGTTTTGAGATCCATTATCAAACCAATCTTCAGTTTTGGGACTGGAAGGATTGGACGTGCCACCTGGGTTGACCGAAGCCGATCCTGCAGCAATCCCCTGTTCTAATTCAACAACCGTAGCGGTTACTCTTGGTACCACATAAGGTGTGCGTTTTTGTTGTTTTTTCATACTTAAAAAATTTTATTCAATGATATTTATAACTTGTTTGGCATAGTCGTGAATACGTGAGCAAAACTATATCCAAAAATGTTTAAAATTATTGTTTTACAGTATGTTATGTTTTATGTGTAGATGTCGAATGACAGTCGTGTAGTAGAATCGCTACAAATTGCTATATTTTTTATTATACTCAATATTTCAATATTTGATATTTTTAATATTTTTTCATTAAAAATATTAATGTTTATACATGTATGTTTGCACTTTTATTAAATATAGCTCATTATGTAAGGTGTGGGTAAGTTTGTTTTAATCATAACTATGTAGAAATAAATCTACAGTTTGTGGTTGCGATGCTACAAGCCTGTAATGAGAGACTGATAAAACGCATTTTTCTTATAAAAAGAATCACATTTGTTAGTGATATTTCATCATTTGAAGTATACAATAAGTTGTAAACCAAAATAAACTACAATGGAAAAAAATAATAATGATCAAAAGAGAAGCTCGAATAAAGTACGGCTCCAATGGGCAATTTCAGATATAATGAATGGTTATTTATTTTTAAATGAGGCCGTAGAGAAATATGAAGTTCCCGCTTCCACCATTATTCTACATTTAAAAAAAATCCAAAAAGAAAAAAAAGAAACCTTGGCATTTAACAATTCTAAAATAGCAGCTAAGGAACCCAGCAACTTGAGAAAAGAAGACGATAAATAAATAGAATAAACAACGGAACAAATGAAAAATAGCAAAAACATTATTGAGATTTTGGATAATAGATATAGTGTCTATTTGGAAGACGAAGGAAAATGGCTCAATGAAGGATTTGGAAACATTTTTACTGAGAAGGAGGCCAAAAAAGAGAATTTAAAAATACCAGTTTATCTAATGTTACCCAAGGAGATCAGGGCATGTGTGGATCAACTTTTATCTGTGAAGGTAGTTTAATATCTGCTGTGTCGTAAGTTTGAAAAAGCTCTCCATATTTCTTGGATCTACTTTTAAAAATATCGCTTGACTACCTTCAAAAACATTAGGATGTAGTTTATTACTCTCTATTCTTTCGTAATGTTTGATCAGGTCCGTAATATCATTGATAACTTTATGCGCTAACTCTTTAGATAATCGTATGCAGATTAGCTCAGGAGGCAGATAAGTTTTTGCTAGACCAATGCTATTTTGCTCTGTGCATGTGAATCGTCAGGATTTTTACAAGTATGTTTATCTTCTTCGTTCATGATGAGGTCAAGTCCTTTTTTTGAGAAAGTTATTGATTTCTTTATTTAGAGACCAAATCGAAAAACAATAAAATCCTAAATTTAAAATTCCTATCAATGCAATCATAGCTGTAAGCCCTTCGTCTTTATACATTTTGTATGCAATTATTGAAAAAACAGGACATAACAGAAATAAGATAATGGCAATTGTTAATGATTTCTTGTTGAATTTTTGTTTTTCTACAATGACTGCGGGTTTTCTGTTTTTTAGTTCGTTCTTAAGATAAAAATGATGAAAATTCTTTGTTTTTACTCATCGCAAATCCAGTCCCTTGTCCGATTAGATCTTCAATTACTAAAAATTTAATGTCGGCCGGATTATCTTCTCCTATTGCGTTCAATTCCTTCTCAATCATATTATAGAAATTATTTAGCGAATTGTAAAATGCGGACAATTGAGTTATGTCAATTTCAAGCTTGTCATCGGTTTCAAATTGAGCTTTGATATACGTAATAAAATCATCAAATAGTGGAATTGTTTCTGGAAAATGCTTTTGTAAAAATATCCTGCTTTTTGACGAGTTTATATTTAAAGCTTGATCGCTTAAACTAATACTGTTGGGATTAAGTTCTGAAAATTGTTCAAATTTCTGTTGACTACCGGCTTCTTAATCCGCTGGAGACTTTTGCCAATCCTGAAAATATTTTTTTAATAATGTTTTGTCTATAAGTGCAATCCAAAAAAATGGCAATGAATTGTTTGCCTCAAAGAGGTACAAATTTCTGCCGGTTTTTCTCAGATATAAATAACTTCTATATCCCATTTTCTGAATAAATTATTGCTCAACTGAATACAGCTATACTTGAATTATTCTGTTGTCATGTTATACAAAGATTATACGGACTCAATTTCTTTTTTATCCAACACAGTTCGTAATGCCTTATATATTCCTAAAAGTAGGATGATCAGGCAAGTTAGTGTTAGGCCGAGATATTGCACCACCCAACCAATAAGAATTGCTACAATATGGATCTTGCCGTTCTCCGGTCTGAACATCGCCCCTGTGAAAAGATAAAAAGCAAAAGTAGCGAATACACCCAACCAGATCAGGGCATAAATATAATGTAGTGGATTTTTACTGAATTGGTATTTACTCAACATAGGCGTCTTTAATTTAATCTTAAATATATAGAGGTTTGGGTTTATTTATTTATGGATTTACAATTCGCTTGACGAGATTTATAAATCGTTGGGTCTTCCTAACCATGTTGAAGAAGGTATTGGCTCGGGCTTAACGACCCCGTTGAGACTCCAGTTATCAGTTGGGGGCGACTCTAACCAAATAAATGTTTAGCTTATTCAAATTTAGGCGCAAAGGTATTAGATGTCGCGTTAGAACGCCATAATAACAAAAGTTTTGAACAGTTGGTCATTGACAATATTTGCTTGCCCTTAGGAATGAAAAATACATCATTAGAAGATGCCGGGATGGTACAAGGATACAAGGAAAAAGGCAGGCCAATGTCGTATTGGCACTTGGAATCTTTGGCGGGATCTGGTGCCATTAGATCTACTTTAGACGATATGATTATTTTTATGAAGGCACAGTTAGGTTCAAAAATAAACTGACCGAGGCTATTCATTTGACTCATCAAATAACTTTTGCAAATGACGATCAAACTATGGCATTGGGCTGGCGTATTAAAAGCAGGAAACAAGAAGATATTTCATCATTCTGGAGGTACAGGTGGATTTACGTCTTTTGTTGTATTTGATGATAAATCCTAAAAAGCCATTGTTATTCTGTCCAATGCAGCCTTAGATGTCATTGCTGCACCATGTCGACGTGAAAACCCGAATTTGGTAAAATCATATGCTAAATACCAAAAAGATGGATTTGAGATTCTAGGCGTATCCATGGATAAAGCAGCTGATAAGGCAAAATGGTTAAAAGCGATTCAGGACGATGGACTTACTTGGAAACAGGTCGGAGATCTCAAGGGATGGGAAAATGAAGCAGGAGTAATGTATGATGTGAAGGCTATCCCCATGAATTTCCTGGTAGACCCAAATGGCAAAATCATTGCTAAATATTTACGTGGCGAAGAGCTAGATAAAAAATTGGCGGAAATTTTTGCCAAATAGTTTTCCAGCGCTCGTACACCCCACGCTGTGCTGGGATATGTTTAGTTAGGAGGAGAAGGCTGTCCTTGCGTACAGCCTTTCTTCTTGAATTTAATGCAGATATCATAATATGTTACCTGGATGTCTATTTACCTGTTGATTTTCTGTGAGTTGTGCGCTTTGGTCGAGCAGCCAAACTGAAAAAACTGCTGCGATAAACATATATTTTATTTCGTTTATGTTTTTTTTCTTGTTTTTGTGATTTTTTCATTTCTTTTTCTTGTAATCATAGCTTACTGTTGTGTTTAATGCTGTTTTTTGCGATTATTGCTGTAAATAATCTTGTTTATAAAATTACCTTAAGTTGTCAAAATAAAAAGTCAATCCTAATTATGAATAGAAAATTTAAAACAATAGCTTTTATTTCGTTATTGTTCATAACCACTGGTGTCCAAGCCCAAGTAGGCAAATACCTCTGGAAAGAAACCTCTGAGGGGGGGTATACCTATAAATATGTGACCAACGATCCTGTTAAGACCCGTTTTTACAAACTCAAAAATGGTTTAACCGTTATCCTCAGTCCTAATAATAAACAACCTCGTATTCAGGCGTACATTGCCACTAAGGCCGGGAGCAAAACAGACCCCAAAGAACATACTGGGTTAGCACATTATCTTGAGCACATGCTTTTTAAGGGGACGGATAAGTTTGGTAGCCTCGATTGGTCCAAAGAAAAACCACTGTTGGATCAGGTGGACAATCTATATGAAAAATATAATCATACCACCGATGTTAATGAACGGACGGCGATCTATAAAGAAATTGACCGTGTATCGGGCGAGGCATCGAAATACGCTATTCCGAATGAGTACGACAAATTGATGAGCAGCATGGGCTCTAAAGGTACCAATGCGTTTACATCTTTTGAGCAGACGGTATATGTGGAAGATATCCCCAACAATGTGCTCGACAAATATTTGGCCGTTCAGGCCGAGCGGTTCAGAAATCCTATTCTGCGTTTGTTCCATACCGAATTGGAGTCCGTATATGAGGAGAAAAATATCAGCCTAGATAACGACAATAGAAAGTCTATCGAAACCATTTTTGCGGCCATGTTTCCAAACAATAATTATGGTAAGCAAACTGTATTGGGA
>RCUH01000249.1_pt1 | contig 65835 bp, 57 predicted proteins | sample 2166191 | NCBI WGS metagenome assembly RCUH01 (sample SAMN09932848, study PRJNA488358) | compost metagenome | feature: garden; material: soil; isolation source: compost soil in an enriched community after 214 h of incubation | place: Germany: Experimental Botanical Garden Goettingen | collected... | reverse complement strand
CGTCGGTCAGGTTGCGGTTCTCGGTGAAGTGGGCGGTGAACAGGGCGCGCTTCAGGGCCTCCTGCGCATCCTTAGGTCCTTTGGCGAGCGCCGTCTCATGCGCCCAATGCAGCAGGCGGTGGGCGTCGAAGGTGTTCCAGATGCGGCTGTCGTCGCCCATCCGCATGTCGAAGCCGACCTCGGCGGCGCGCTCGCGGATCATGATGCGGTTGGCCGCCGACTGCTCCGGCGTCGCGCCGTATTTGCGGCCGATGTGCTCGACGATGTTCTCGCCTTCAGGCGCCATCTGCGGGTTCAGCTCGAACGGCTGGAAGGTGATGTCCGCCGCGACGCCCTCGCCCTTAAGCTTGTCCAGGGCCGTCGTCAGTCCGCCCAGCCCCACCACGCACCAGGGGCAGACCACGTCCGAGACGAAGTCGATCTTCAGGGTTTTCAGGGCGGGGGCGGCGTCGGTCATGGCGGTTCCTCGGACGTGTTATCCGCACCATATAGTGTTGCTGATTACCGGCGCCAGCCCCTGCTTCTTTTGTGCGCTTACGCCCTTCGGGCGGCTTGAGCGCGCGGCCTTACGCCCCCTTGCGCCCCATCAGCGGCGTCAGCAGGGTGTTGACCTCATCCATCTGGCCGTGGCCCACGGCGGCGCGGCGTTCCAGTTCGTTGGCGCGGGCCTGCAAGGCGCGCGCCCGCGCTGCGCGGGGGTCGTCCTCGGGCACGGCCTCCAGTTCGGGGCGCCGCGCCTCCAGCTCGGCCAGCAGTTCGTCAAAGCGGGCCTGGTTCATCGCCTCGCCCTGTTCGAACAGGGCGATCGCCTCTTCCAGAGCGGTCTCAAAGGCGGTTTGTTCGGGCATGACAGGCTCCCCATTTATGCTCACGCTTATCAATGGGCGAGACGGGCGCCGGGTTCCGTCTCGACCGCATGGCGGGAAGCGTTTAGGCGTCGATTTTTCCCCACCGACCCGACCGGAGCCCCTGATGCGGCCGACCCTGCTGATCTCGCCCGCCATCATGGGCGCCGCCCTGCTGCTGGCCGCCTGCGAGCCGCGCCTGTCGTCCCCGGTCATGACCGCTGCGACCGAGGGCGCGACCTGCGCCGTCCCCGCCGACCTGACCCCCGCCCGCCCCTATACGCCGCCCGCCGACGAGGTCGCCGCCGACGTGCCGGTCGCCTTCAACATGCTGGCCGTCAGCTGGTCGCCCCAGGCCTGCCGCTCGGGCAAGGACTACCCGGATGAACGTTACCAGTGCGCCCGGAACCAGTTCGGCCTGACCCTGCACGGCCTCTGGCCCAATGGCGCGGACAACAAGCACCCGCGCTACTGCGCCGCTCCGGGCCCGGCCATCCCGGTCGCGACGGTGAAGAAGCACTTCTGCATGACCCCCTCGCCGTCCTTGCAGCAGCACGAATGGGCCGCCCACGGGACCTGCGGCTGGGACAGCCCCGAGGCCTATTTCGAACAGGCCGCCCGCATGTGGAACGGCCTGAACAAGCCCGACCTGGAGGCCATCCCGGCCGAGCGCCTGACCGCCGGCGCCATCCGCGACGCCTTCGTCGCCGCCAACCCCGGCCTGCCGCGCAACGGCGTCTTCATCGCCACCACCGACGGCTGGTTCCGCGAAGCCCGCCTCTGCTACTCCAAGGCCTACCAGCCCATGGCCTGCCCGCGCGGCCTGGGGGCCCCCGACCGCGAGCGGCTGAAGCTGGCGCCGACCGGCCCTTCGCAAACGACCCGTTAACCGGAACAGCGCAGCCTCTAGCCCGACGTCCTTGTGGAGCCTGCCATGTCGACCGTGCTGACCCAGAGCTACCGTCGCCAGCGCGACCATTTCGAGCCCCAGGATCTGGACCCGCAGGAGCAGCGCCGCCTGCGCGGCCAGTTGGAGCAGATCGACTACGCCGCCTTCGTATCGAACCGCGAGGTCATCAGCCAGACCCTGTCGCAGGTCAACACCGGAACCTTCCAGAAGCTGGCCGTCCTGACCGCCAACGCCCGCGCCCGCTGGGCCGCCGAGGCCCTGCGCCTGTCCGAATCCGGCTCGGCCGTGACGGTGGACCAGACCGCCCGCCTCACCGCCGCCCGCACCGCCTACGAGGAACTGGCCGAGGCCTACGAGGCCCTGCGCCGCATGGTCGAACGCGGATACCTGACGCTTCGATGAAGTCGGCCTTCCCGGCCTAGTCCAGAGGTTGAGGCCTGGTGACGACCGGGGCGTTCGGGTCGCTTTGCGCCGGACGGGCGACCGTCGGCGCCGGACCAGCAGGCGGGGCCGGTTCAGGCGTCGGCGCGATCACCACGACCGGCGGAGGCGTAGCGGGGGCGACCACCGGCGGCGGCGCGACGACGGGCGCGGCTGTATTGGCGGCCAAGGTTTCAGCCGAAGCGGCCGCGGGCGCCCGGCGCGGCGCGACCGGTGGTCGGGCGATCGTCGCCGTCCCTGATCCAGGCGCCGCGCTCGGCAAGGCCTCGCCTGTCGTCGCCGCGACGATCCCGCTCGCCGGAAGGGCCGCAGCGGGCGCTACAACCTCCAGCGACGAAACGTCCGAAGCCGCCGACGGCGCTTCCGGCGCCGGTTCGCTGTTGGAACGCGTGATCAGCCAGGTGGCGATCGGCGCGCCGATCACCACCACGGCGGCGGCGGCGATGTAGAGGGGCGTGCGGTTGGCGACGCGGCGCGGCGCGGCGCGAGCGCCCGTCGGCGCGACGGCAGCGGCGGGCTGCGACGCTGGCTGTGGCGCAGGCCGGGGCGCGACCGGCATGGGCGCAGGCTCCGGCGGGCGCGCGGCGAGCGGCGCGGCGGGGGTCTGAACCGGCGGCAGAGGACGCGGCGTGGCGTCAACCGCCCCCGCCGGAGCGACCGGCGCGGCCGCCCGCGTGGGCTGAGGGCGCCCTTGAGGCTGGGGCGCGACCGGCGCCGGGGCCGTGAGGAAGTTCGGCGCGACGCCCTGCGGAGCCGCCCGTCGCTGCGGCACCAGCGAGCCTCCCAGCACGTTCCCCGACGCGGGACGCGGGGCCGGGCGCGGAGCGGCGGGCGCCGCCACAGGCTTCGTCGCTTCAGTTCTGGGCGGCGGCGCGACCGGCGGCATCAGGCCTGTCCCGCGCGGCAGAGGTCCGGCCATGAAGGTGGTCTGTGGCGGGCGTCCCCAGACCACCTGACGGCGGGCGAAGGGAACGGACTTGTCGTCGGCGTCGGACATTCGGTCTCCGGCGCCGGGCGGCGCGCATCACGAAAAGGGTCGGCAGACCCTCAAACTGCTGAGCGAGTTCGGCGGTTTCGTGACAGCCGGACGCGACCTCAGTTCTTCAGACGATAGCCCGTCTTGAAGATCCAGCCCACCACCGCCAGACAGGCGAAGAAGAAGCCCAGCGTGGCCGTCAGGCTCAGCCCCACGCTGACGTCGCCTATGCCGTAGAAGGCCCAGCGGAAACCCGAGATCAGATAGACCACCGGGTTGAACAGCGTCACGGTGCGCCAGCCGTCCGGCAGCATGTCGATCGAATAAAAGGCCCCGCCCAGGAAGGTCAGGGGGGTGACGATCAGCATGGGGATCATCTGCAACTGTTCGAAATTCTGCGCCCAGACCCCGATGATGAAGCCGAACAGGCTGAAGGTGGTGGCGATCAGGATCAGGAAGGCCAGCATCCAGAAGGGGTGCAGGATCTGCAAGGGCACGAACAGGGCCGCCGTCGCCAGGATGATCAGCCCCAGCACCGCCGACTTGGTCGCCGCCGCCCCGACATAGGCTATGACGATCTCCAGCGGACTGACGGGCGCCGACAGGATCTCATAGATGGTGCCTGTGAATTTCGGGAAGTAGATGCCGAAGCTGGCATTGAAGATCGACTGGGTGAACAGGCTCAGCATGATCAGGCCCGGCACGATGAAGGCGCCGTAGGGCACGCCCCCGACCTCCTCCATCCGACTGCCGATGGCCCCGCCGAAGACGACAAAGTAAAGCGCCGTGGTGATCACCGGCGTCACGATCGACTGCCAAAGCGTGCGCAGGGCCCGCGCCATCTCGAAACGATAGATGGCCCAGACGCCATGTCCGTTGAACGTCATCACGCGCTCTCCCCGTCGCGGTGGACCAGGCTGACGAAGATGTCTTCCAGCGAGCTCTGGCGGGTGTTCAGATCCTTGAAGGCGACGCCCAGATCAGACAGGCGGCGCAGCAGCGACGGCACCCCGGTCTTCTCGGCGTGGGCGTCGAAAGCATATTCCAGCTCCCCGCCCTCGTTCTGCAAACTCAGGTCCCATTCGGCCAGTTCCGGCGGGATGACCGTCATCGGCTCCTGCAGGTTCAGGGTCAGGGTCTTCTTGCCCAGCTTGCGCATCAGGGTCGCGGTCTTCTCGACCAGGATCAGCTCGCCCTTGAGGATGACCCCCACCCGGTCGGCCATCTCCTCGGCCTCCTCGATATAGTGGGTGGTCAGGATGATGGTGACGCCCTGATCCCGCAGCTTGCGCACCAGCCCCCACATGTCGCGGCGCAGTTCCACGTCCACGCCCGCCGTGGGTTCGTCCAGGAACAGAATCTCGGGTTCGTGGCTCAGGGCCTTGGCGATCATGACGCGGCGCTTCATCCCGCCGGACAGGGTCATGATCCTGGCGTCCTTCTTGTCCCACAGCGACAGGTCGCGCAGGACCCGCTCCACATGGGCCGGGTTCGGCGCCTTGCCGAACAGGCCCCGGCTGAAGGTGACGGTGGCCAGGACGGTTTCAAACGCGTCCGTCGTCAGTTCCTGCGGCACCAGGCCGATCTTGGTGCGGGCGGCGCGATAGTCCTTCTGGATGTCGTGACCGTCGGCGATCACTGTCCCGGTCGAGGGCGTGACGATGCCGCAGACGATGGAGATCATCGTCGTCTTGCCCGCCCCGTTCGGCCCCAGCAGGGCGAAGATCTCGCCCTTCTCGATCTCCAGATCGATGGGCTTCAGCGCCTGATGGCCGGACTTGTAGGTCTTGGTCAGACCCTTGATGGTGATGACTGACGGCATGGCCCCTCCCGGCGAGGCTTGGCAGATAGGCAGGCGTGGCGGCGTGCTCAAGACCCCGCCGCCGACATGTATTCCCAGCGTGAAGTCATCCGACAGGGAACGGCGGACGTAAACCTGTGTTCGTCACACGGAGGCTCCCATGCCCGTCGCCGCCCTGCCCCTGCGTCGCCTCGCCGTTGCGGCGCCGGCCGCCGCCCTGGTTCTGATGCTGGTCCTGACCCTGGCCGCCTGCGCCACGGCCCCGTCCATGAGCGAAACCCGCGCGCCCCAGCCGCTGAAACCCGTCGACGCCGAACGCCTGTGGTCGGGCCGCTGGCACGAGGTGGCGCGCCTGCCCATGAAGATCACCGACGGCTGCGTGGCCGGGGCCAGCATCTATGCCCTGACCGCGCCGACCCGCGTCGACGTGCGCGACACCTGCCAGGTCGGCACGCCTCAGGGCCGCGAGAAGGCCATCGAGGGGCGCGGCGAAATCCTCGACCCCGGCATGAACGCCAAGCTGCGGGTCAAATACCTCTGGGGCTTCATCACCTGGGACTACTGGGTGCTGGACCGGGCCGAGGACTACAGCTGGTTCATCTCGTCGGACCCGACCTTCGACAAGCTGTTCATCTACACCCGCGAGGTCCCCACGCCCGACCAGCTGGCGCGCCTGACGCAACGGGCGGGCGAACTGGGGTATGATGTCAGTCGACTGGAGTTCCCGGCCCTGCCCGAACGCTGAGGAGACTTGCCCATGAACCGTCGCCGCCTCGTCGCCGCCCTGCCCCTGCTGACGGCGCTCGCCGCCTGCGGCACGGAAAGCGCCCTACCGGAAAGCGTCGGCTACGGCGCCGCCCCGCAGCTGCCCGAGGCCCGGTCTCAGACCATCCCCACGGTCAAGATCGCCCCCGCCGTCGGCTGGCCCTCAGGCCGCACCCCGGTTGCGGCCCAGGGACTGGCGGTCAACGCCTTCGCCACAGGCCTGGACCATCCGCGCTGGCTTTATGAACTGCCCAACGGCGACGTCCTGGTCGCCGAAAGCAACGCCCCGCCCAAGCCGGACGACAAGAAGGGCGGGCTGCGCGGCTGGATTCAGGGCCTGGTCATGGGCAAGGCGGGCGCGGGCGTGCCCAGCGCGAACCGCATCACCCTGCTGCGCGACGCCGACGGCGACGGCGCCGCAGAGACCAAGACCGTCTTCCTGTCCGGCCTGACCTCGCCCTTCGGCATGGCCCTGGTCGGCGACCGCCTTTACGTCGCCAACGCCGACGCCCTCGTCGCCGTCCCCTACCAGACCGGCCAAACCCAGATCGCCGCGACGCCGGTCAAGGTCGCGGACCTGCCCGCCGGCCGCAACCACCACTGGACCAAGAGCCTGGTCGCCTCGGCGGACGGGTCGAAACTCTATGTCGGGGTCGGCTCCAACTCCAACGTCGGCGAGAACGGGCTGGACGAGGAGGGCGACCGCGCCGCCGTGCTGGAGATCGACCGGGCCACCGGCGCGCGCCGCGTCTTCGCCTCGGGCCTGCGCAACCCCGTCGGCATGGCCTGGAACCCCGAGGACGGTCGCCTGTGGGTCTCGGTCAACGAACGCGACGAGATCGGCGACGACCTGGTGCCCGACTACATGACCTCGGTGACGCCGGGCGGCTTCTACGGCTGGCCGTGGAGCTATTACGGCCAGACGGTCGATGCGCGGGTCCAACCGCCGCGCCCCGACATGGTCGCCAGGGCGATCAGGCCCGACTACGCCCTCGGCTCTCACACCGCCTCGCTCGGCCTGACCTTTTATACCGGCGCCCTGATGCCCCAGTGGCGCAACGGTGCCATCATCGGCCAGCATGGCTCATGGAACCGCAACCCGCCCGCCGGCTACAAGGTCATCTTCGTTCCCTTCAGCGGCGGCAAGCCGGCCGGTCCGCCTCAGGACGTCCTGACCGGCTTCCGCAACGAGAAGGGCGAGGCCATGGGCCGCCCGGTCGGGGTGCTGGGCGTCCGCTCGGGCGCGCTGCTGGTGGCCGACGACGTGGGCAATGTCATCTGGCGCGTCACGCCCGCCCGCCCCTGAACAGCGAAAAGGCCCGGCGTGAACCGGGCCTTTCCTTCTTTGGTCTCGGCGCGATCAGGTCGTCGGCGTGATCACGATGGGCGCGGGGGCGGCGGACGATGCGACGGGGGCTCCGGTCATCGGCGCGAGCGCTTGGGGCGTGGCCGTCTGGGGCGCGACAGACAGATAGGGCTGCGGACCCGCCGGAACCGGCGCCTCAACCGCCGGGGTCGGCGTCACAGCCGGCGCAGGGACACGCGGCGCGACCGGTGCGGTCCGGGCCGGGGCCGTCCGGGCGCCCGACGAGGACGCCGCCCTAGGCGCTGCCGGGGCCAGGTCGGACGGCGGCAGGGGCGCAGTCGCCAGATCAGTCGGCGTCTCCATGGGGATCGTGGCCGCCGTCAGCGCTGACATCTCAGGCGCCACGGTCGCTGGCGCCAACGGCGTCGCCTCCGGCGGGGTCGTCTCGGCAGGCTGCATCAGCATGGCCGCCGCCGCGCCGCCGACGACCAGCGCCCCCAGGGGCGCCAGGATCATCCAGGTCTTGACGGGCTTGTTCGACCTGCGCGCGCCGCTGCGGGCATAGACCGGCACATAGGCCTCGCTGTCGATACGGGCGGCGGGCCGGGCGGCTGCGGGGCGAACCTGATCGGTATAGGTCACGGACATAATGTCTTCTCCTTATCCAGGTCCCCACAACACTGTTCAAAAAAGCAAGGTTCCGCGAATAACGCCCTCGCCTCGAAGAAACACCATCCCCGCCACAGTTCAGGCGAAAGCATGATCAAGTCATACGACTGTCCTCCGTCGGCCCCTTGCTTGCTTTTCGTTCGGCCGCGGTTGACGTAACGTCGCGAAGGAACCTTACCCTGCGTCACGCAAAACGAGCCCCAAGCATCGCATTCGCGAAACATTGTGGCGATGCGCCGCTTCGACCTGTTGACCCGTCGCCGCCGCCCGTTCATCACCGTTAAAAGGCTAATTTCGGGAAGAGGCGGCGCAACCATGGGTCTGGCAGCGAACATCCGGCGCGATATCAGGTTCGCGAGCGGGCTGTACCGCCTCCTGAAGCGCATCAAGCCCATCACCCTCGACAGCGATGTCCTGCTCTGTGACGACATCGAGGAAGCGGTCGACAAGTTCGCGGACAATGTCGCGCTCGAGGACGAAACCCGCCGCCTGACCTATCGCGAGCTGGACGCCCTGGCCAACCGCTACGCCCACTGGGCCAAGGCGCGGAACCTGAAACGTTCGGACGTCATCGCCCTGGTGATGCACAACCGGGTCGAATACCTGGCCGCCTGGATCGGCTTCTCCAAGGTCGGCGTGGCCACGGCCCTGATCAACACTAATCTGACCGGCCAGGCCCTGGCCCACTGCCTGACCATCTCCAACGCCTTCAACGTGGTGACGGATCAGGACTGCTGGCGCGCAGTCGAAGAGGCCCGCCCCTTCGTCGATCGCAACCTGATGAGCTGGGTCCACGGCCTGCCCGACGAAGATGAGACCAACGACCGCCGCGACATCGACAACGCCGTCCGCAGCGCCTCCTCGGTGCGTCCCGACAAGAGCCTGCGCAAGGGTCTGACCAACCGCGACACGGCCCTGTTCATCTTCACCTCGGGCACCACCGGCCTGCCCAAGGCCGCGCGCATCCCCCATTCGCGCGCCCGCACCTATATGCGCGCCTTCGCCGGGGCCACCGCCTCGACCACCAGGGACGCCCTCTACAACTGCCTGCCCCTCTATCACTCGACCGGCGGCCTGGTCGGGGTCGGCTCCATCCTGCTGAACGGCGGCCGGATGATCATTCGCCGCCGCTTCTCCGCCACCCATTTCTGGCCCGACGTGAAGGCGTCCGGCGCCACCATGTTCGTCTATATCGGCGAGTTGTGCCGCTATCTGGTCAACTGCCCGCCCAATGAGGACGAGCGCGCCCACAAGCTGCGTCTGGCCTTCGGCAACGGCCTGCGCCCCGACGTCTGGTCCGAGTTCCAGAAGCGCTTCGGCATCAAGGACATCATGGAGTTCTACGGCTCCACCGAGGGCAACGTCTCCCTGTTCAACTTCGACGGCAAGGCGGGCGCCATCGGCCGCGTGCCCGGCTATCTGAAGTCGCAGATCAACATCCGCCTGATCGCCCTGGACCCGGAAACGGGCGAGCCCCTGCGTCGCGCCGACGGCATGTGCCAGCTGGTTTCTGTCGGTGAAACGGGCGAAGCCATCGGCCAGATCGCCGCCGACATCCGCCACGACTTCTCGGGCTATGCCGATAAGAAGGCCTCGGAAAAGAAGATCCTCACCGACGTCTTCAAGAAGGGCGACCGCTGGTTCCGCACCGGCGACCTGATGCGTCAGGACCGCGAGGGCTATTTCTACTTCATGGACCGCCTGGGCGACACCTACCGCTGGAAGGGCGAGAACGTCTCCACCGCCGAGGTCGAGCAGCGCCTGCATGACGCGCCGGGGGTTCAGGAAGTCATCGCCTATGGCGTCGCCGTCCCCGGGCAGGAAGGCAAGGCCGGCATGGCCGGTCTGGTGATGGAGGGCAAGTTCGACCCCGCCGCCTTCGCCGCCTACGCCGACGAGCAGTTGCCGCCCTACGCCCGCCCCGTCTTCCTGCGCCTGATGAAGTCCGCCGAGACCACCGGCACCTTCAAGTACCGCAAGGTCGATCTGGTCGCCGACGGCTTCGATCTGGAAAAGGTCACGGGCCCCGTCTATGTGCGCGGCGGCAAGACCGGCTATCAGAAACTGACCGCCAAGGCCTATCAGGCCATCATCGACGGCACGACGCGACTCTGAGGTGCGACATCCTGCGCCGCTTTCACGTCCCGAACCGGGATTCGTGAAACCCGCCCTTAAGCATTAACGCCGATAACGGGCGTCCTGAGCCTTCTCCTCCAGGACGTCCGACCGCCCCATGTTCCAGATTATCGGCATTGTCCTGCTGTTCGCCATGGTGTTCGGCAGCTACGTCCTGGCGGGCGGCAAGTTCGGCGTCATCATGCACGCCCTGCCGCACGAGTTCATGGCCATCGGCGGCGCGGGCGTCGCCGCCTTCCTGATCTCGAACAGCATGCCGGTCATCAAGGGCTCGCTCGGCGGCCTGGGCAAGACCTTCGCCGGCCCCAAGTGGAAGAAGCAGGACTACAAGGACCTGCTGTCCCTGCTGTTCCAGCTGACCAAGACGATGAAGTCCAAGGGCGTCATCGCCCTGGAAAGCCACATCGAAAAGCCGGCCGAGAGCACCATCTTCCAGAAATACCCCAAGGTGCTGAAGGACCACTTCGCCACCGACTTCATCTGCGACACCCTGCGGATGATGACCATGAACCTCGAAGATCCGCATCAGATCGAGGACGCCATGGAAAAGCAGCTGGAGAAGCACCACCACGAGGCCCTGGCCCCGGCTCACGCCTTGCAGAACCTGGCCGACGGCCTGCCTGCCCTGGGGATCGTCGCCGCCGTCCTCGGCATCGTGAAGACCATGGGCTCGATCACCGAGCCGCCGGAAGTCCTGGGCGGCATGATCGGCGGCGCCCTGGTCGGCACCTTCCTCGGCGTCTTCCTGGCCTATGGTCTGGTCGGCCCCTTCGCCGCGCGGCTGAACGCCATCCTCGAAGAGGAGGCGGCCTACTACAAGATCATCCAGTCGGTGCTGGTCGCCCACCTGCACGGCAACGCCGCCCAGATCTCGGTCGAGATCGGCCGTGGCGACATCCCTTCGACGGCCCAGCCCTCCTTCACCGAGATGGAAGAAGCCCTGGCCGCCGCGCCGATGGACGCCTGATCCCGACCCGCCCCCGACGAAACACGGATCGCTCACGCCGTTTCTCGCCGGGTCACGTTCGCGTGCCCAGGGAAAGCCCCCCGGCCTCGCGCCCGCCGGATCGGGCTTGTCGAACCCTGCAATCTCGCGCTACGCCTTGTATCGGCGGGGCTGTCCCGTCGGATTCCTGAAATCGAAGGGGCTATAGTCTCATGACCATCCGTCGCCTGATGATCGTCGCCGCGGGCCTCAGCGCCCTCTCGCTGGCCGCCTGCCAGCAACCGGCGCCCAAGACCGAAGAAAACGCCGCTGTCGCTGACGCCGCCGCCGACACGGCCACCGACGCCGCCGCGACCGCCGCTGACGCCGCCGCCGCCGCCGCGGGCGCCGCTACCGACGCCGCCGCCTCGGCCGGCGCCGCAACCGAAAAGGCCGCTGACGCCGCCGGCGCCGCCATGACGCCGGCGCCCGCTCCGGCCGCCCCGGCCCCGGCCGCAAACTAAAAAACTTCGGCCCTCAAAAGCCGGCCAGGGGCCGCTCCGATCAGCGTCGGAGCGGCCCTTTTGGCGAGCGGATAACAGGACTTCACGAACCCGTGAGAATTTCGCTTGCGGATTCGCTCACGATCCCGTTATCTCTCCCTCAGCGAGGGTTCATGATCTCGCCTTACCTTCTGAAGGATTACTACTATGCGCATCACCGCTCTGATCGCCGCTTCGGCCGCCGCTCTGGCCCTGGCTGCTTGCCAACCCGCCGCCACCGACAAGGCTGAAGACGCCGCTGCCGACGCCACGGACGCCGCTGCGACCGCCACGGACGCCGCCGCCACCGCCGACGCCGCCGCCACCGACGCTGCCGCCGCTGCTGGCGCCGCCACCGACGCTGCCGCTGCTGCTCCGGCTGCTGACGCCGCTGCTGCTCCGGCTGCTGACGCCGCCGCTGCTCCGGCCGCTCCGGCTGCCGCTCACTAAGACTTACGTCTTGGATCGCGGCCTCCGGGTCGCGATGCGGAAAGGGGTCGTCTTCGGACGGCCCCTTTTTTCGTGCCTGCTATCCAGCAGAGGCCTGGGCCGTTAAAGCCCCGCCATGGCCGACGAACTGCCCGATCACGACACCGCCGACGCCTCTCCCCATCTGGTCTGGGCCGAGGACGGCTCGCCGCGCTCCGGGCGCTTCGGCGACGTCTATTTCTCCAGAGATGACGGCCTGGCCGAGACTCGCGCGGTCTTCCTCGACGGCTGCGGCCTGCCGGACGCCTGGTCGGATCGTTCAGACTTCACTGTCGCCGAACTGGGCTTCGGTACGGGCTTGAACATCATCGCCCTGCTGGACCTCTGGCGTCGCACCCGACTTGAAAACGCTCGTCTGAACATCTTCTCCATCGAGGGTTTCCCCCTGACCCGCGAGGAAGCCGCCCGCGCCCTCGCCGCCTGGCCCGAGCTGGCCGAGACCGCAAACGCCCTGCTCGCCGTCTGGCCTGAGAGAACGCCCGGCTTCCACCGCCTCGACCTGCCGCAGTGGGGGGCCCGCATCGACCTGGCCGTCGGCGACGCCCGGTGGGCGCTGGAGCAATGGTCCGGCCCCGCCGACGCCTGGTTCCTCGACGGCTTCTCGCCCGCCCTCAACCCCGGCATGTGGTCGCCCGAGATCATGGCCCTGATCGCCGCCCGCTCCGCCCCCGGCGCGCGGGTCGCCACCTTCACCGTCGCGGGCGCCGTGCGGCGCGGCCTGGCCGAACACGGCTTCGTCGTCGAGAAGAAGCCCGGCCACGGACGCAAGCGCGAGCGGCTGGAGGCGCATCTGCCCTCGCCGCCCCCCGCGCCTCGCGCTCAACCCCACGTCGCCGTCGTCGGCGCCGGGATCGCCGGGGCCTCGGTCGCCCGCACCCTGATCGCCGGCGGCGCCCGCGTCACGGTCGTCGAGGCCGAGCGACCCGGCGCGGGCGGCTCCGGCTTTCCCGCCGCCCTTGTCACCCCGCGCCTCGACGCCGGCGACGCCCTGATCGCCGGCTTCCACGCCCAGGCCCTGGAGCGCGCCCGAGACCTCTATCGCGCCCTGCCCGACGCCGTGATCGCCGACGGCGTGCTGCAACTGGAACAGGCCCCGCGCGACGCCGTCCGTTTCGACAAGATCGCCGCCCAGGCCTTGTGGCCCGCCGGGGCCATGACCCGCCTTGACGCCGAGGCCTGCGCCGACCGTCTGGGCGAACCCGCCCGGACCGGCGGCCTGCTGATGCAGGACGCTCTGGCCCTGCGCCCCTCAGCGGTGCTGGAACCCTGGCTTGCCGGCGCCGAGCGCCTGAGGGCCGGCGTCGAAACCCTTCACCCCGAGGGCGGGGGCTGGGTCCTGCGCGACGCCGACGGCGCCCCGATCATCGCGGCCGACGCGGTGGTCCTGACCGCCGGGTGGGGGACCGCCGCCCTCGCCTCCGACCTGCCGCTGGACCCCGTCGCCGGTCAGGCCGACTGGGCCGAAGGGCCGACCACGCCGCCCGTCGCCTGGGGCGGCTACGCCGTACCGACCGGAACCGGCCTGCTGTTCGGAGCCACTCATGACCGGGGCCAGACCGGCCGCGCGCCTGCCGCCGAGGCCTCCGCTCGCAACCTTGCAACCCTGGGCGCCGCCCTGCCGCTGCTGGCCGACCGCGTCGAAGCCGCCGACGCGCGCCAGGCTCGCAAGGCGGTGCGCGCTACAACCCCCGACCGCCTGCCGGTCGCAGGGGAGTTGAAGGCCGGCCTCTATGTCCTCAGCGGGCTGGGCTCGCGGGGGTTCTGCGTGGCTCCGCTGCTGGGCGAGCATCTGGCCGCCGACATTCTGACCCGCCCCTCGCCCCTGCCCCGGGGGTTCGCCGCCCGCCTCGCCGTCACCCGGTTCGCCGCGCAACCAACGGGAATCGCCCGCGCTTAAAGCTCAGGTTCATCTCGACGTTGTAGAACCACAGTCCCAGGCTCAACGGAGTTCCCCCATGACGCGTATGTTCCCGCTTCTGCTGGCGGCCGCCGTCGCCGTCCCGCTCTCTGCCTGCGCCCCGACGGCCGCCGACAACGACGGCGCCCGTGGTCCGCGCAGCACCCAGTGCTTCTACGCCGATCAGGTCGATAATTTCCGGGGCGACAACCAGACCCTCTACATTCAGACGCGCAAGAAGGAGGTGTTCGAGCTCCAGACACTCGGCTTCTGCGCCGACATCGACTTCGCCTTCAGCATCGGCTTCGTGCCGGACGCCGGCTTCAACCGCCTTTGCACCGGCGACTTCAGCCGGATTCTGATATCGGGCGGCCCTACGCCGCGCGAGCCCTGCCGCGTCCAGGTGGTCAAGAAGCTGACCGAGGCCGAGGTCGCCGCCCTGCCCGCGCGCGACCGCCCCTGACCGACACGCCCGGCCCGCATTACTTCGCGGTAATACCGTTGTGCGAGGTTTGAGAAGGCTTCGCGAAAACGCTAAGAAGCGTGGCTATCAAAACTCGCGTCCGGCGCCGGACAGACTGGTTCGCGCCCTCCCTGCACCGACCCTCCAAGGATCCTCGCACGTGGCGTTCACCCTTCGCACCCCGGCCCTCTTCCTCGCGGCCGCCGCCGCCCTGACCCTGTCCGCCTGCGGCGACCACGGCGACGACAAGTCCAGGACCGAAAAGCCCGGCGCCTCGCGTCAGACGGTCACGGCAGCGACGGCGACCTCCGTCGCCCTGCCGCGCGTCATCGTCGCCTCAGGCACGGTCTCGGCCTGGGAAGAAGTGCCGGTCGGGGCCGAGACCGGCGGACTGACCGCCGTCGGCGTCTATGTCGATGAAGGTTCCTACGTCCGTCAGGGCCAGGTCCTGGTCAAGCTCAACGACGCCCTGCTGCAGGCCCAGTTGCGCCAGCAGCAGGCCGGGGTCCAGACCGCCGAGGCCAACGCCGCCCGCGACGACGCCGCCCTGGGCCGCGCCCAGGAGCTGAAAGAACGCGGCTTCCTCAGCCAGGCCTCGCTGGACACGGCCCTGGCCAACCAGCGCGCCTCGCGGGCCAATCTGGCCTCGGCCCAGGCCTCGCTGTCGGAAACCCGCACGCGTCTGGCCCAGAGCGAGATCAAGGCTCCCGTCTCGGGCCTGATCATCAGCCGCAGCGTCACCAAGGGCCAGATCGTCGACGCCGGTACCCAGTTGTTCCGCATGGTCCGCGACGGTCGTCTTGAGTTGGACGCCCAGGTGCCCGAGACCGACCTGCCCGCCCTGCGCGCCGGCCAGACCGCCACGATCACCTCCAACGAGGGCGTGGTCACCTCCGGCACGATCCGTATCGTCACGCCCGAGGTCGACGCCCAGACCCGCCTGGGCCTGGCCCGCATCACCCTGTCGCCCGGCAGCGGCCTGAAGCCCGGCATGTTCGCCCGCGCCTCGATCAGCGCCGGCGCCCAGCCGACGACCGTGGTGCCGACCGGCGCGGTCCTCTATCGCGAGAACAAGGCCGGGGTCTATGTGCTCAACGCCGACAACTCGGCCCACTTCCGCCCGGTGACGGTGCTGTCGCGTCGCGACGACCAGACCTCGGTCAGCGGCGTCGAGCCCGGCGTCCGCGTCGTGGTCCAGGGCGCCGGCTTCCTGAACGAGGGCGACAAGGTGACCATCGCCGCCGCCCCTGCCGTCGCCGCACCCGCCGCCCCGGCTGCGAAGTAAGGCCCGGCCATGAACAACATCTCCTCCTGGGCCATCAAGAATCCCATTCCGATCATCCTGCTGTTCGTGCTGCTGACCTTGGGCGGCGTCACCGGCTTCATGGGGATGCGGATCAACAACAACCCCGACATCGACTTTCCCCTGGTCTCGGTCAGCGCCGCCCGCCCCGGCGCCGCCCCTGCCGAGATGGAGGTTCAGGTCACGCGGCTGATCGAGGACTCGCTGGCCGGTCTGTCCGGCGTTCGCCACATCAACTCCCAGATCACCGACGGCGTCTCTTCGACCACCATCGAGTTCGAGCTGGGCACCGACACCGAACGCGCCACCAACGACGTCCGCAACGCCATGAGCGGCGTACGCGCCTCCCTGCCCCAGGACATGCAGGAGCCCACGGTCCAGCGCATCGACATCACCGGCGACGCCCTGATCACCTATGTGGTTCGCTCGCCGACCATGTCGCCGGAACAGATCAGCTGGTTCATCGATAACGAGATGAGCCGCGCCCTGCTCGCCCTCGGCGGCGTGGGCGAGGTCAATCGTTCGGGCGGCGTTGATCGAGAAATCCGCGTCGAACTGGACCCGACGCGCCTGGCCGCCTACGGCGTCACCGCCGCCCAGGTCAGCCAGGCCCTGACCAACGTCAACAACAACCTGCCCGGCGGCCGCGTGACCGTTGCCGGGTCCGAGCGCGCCGTCCGCACCCTGGGCGCCGCGACCTCGGTCCAGCAGTTGCGCGAGACCCTGGTGCCGCTCGGCGACGGCAAGAGCGTCCGCCTGGGCGACCTCGGCGCCGTGGTGGACAAGTGGGGCGAACCCCGCCGCCTGGCCCGCTACAACGGCCAGGAGGCCGTCACCTTCAACTTCCTGCGCTCGCGCACGGCCAGCGAAGTCAAGGTGGCCGAGAAGGTCCGCGAGGAAGTCGCCAGAATCGACGAGGCCCACCCGGAACTGACCATCGAACAGGTCACCTCCAGCGTCCAGTACATCGAGGAGAGCTACCTCGCCTCGCTGGAGGCCCTGCTGCTGGGCGCCGTGCTTGCGGTCATCGTCGTCTTCATCTTCCTGCGCGACTGGCGCGCGACCCTGATCGCGGCGACGGCCATGCCGATGTCGCTGATCCCGACCTTCGCCTTGCTGGGGCCGATGGATCAGTCGCTGAACGTGGTGACCCTGCTGGCCCTGTCGCTGACCATCGGCATCCTGGTCGATGACGCCATCGTCGAGATCGAGAACATCGTCCGCCACATGCGCGACGGCAAACCGCCCTATGACGCCGCCTTCGAGGCCGCCGACGAGATCGGCCTCGCCGTCGTGGCCACGACCGGCACCATCATCGCCGTCTTCGCCCCCGTCGGCTTCATGCCGGGCATCATCGGCCAGTTCTTCAAGGCCTTCGCCCTGGCCGCCTGCATCAGCGTCTTCTTCTCGCTGGTCGTGGCGCGCACGCTGACGCCGCTGATGGCCGCCTACATGCTCAAGCACACCAAGCATGAGGACAAGGATCCCTTCTGGATGGCGGGCTACCTGAAGGCCCTGCACTGGTGCCTCGGCAACCGCTGGAAGGTCTTCGTCCTGGGCGCCGTCTTCCTCTTCGGCTCGTTCGGTCTTTCGATCGCCGCCAAGATGTCCTTCGAGTTCATGTCGCCCGGCGACGAGGGCCGCGCCGCCTTCCAGATCGAACTTCCGCCCGGCTCGACCCTGCGCCAGACCGACGCTGTGGTTCAGCAGGTGACCCAGAAGCTCAACGCCCGCCCCGAAGTCACCTCCGTCTATGCCGCCATCGGCGGTCAGGACGTGGGTCAGGCCAATGTCTATGCGGACATGGTGCCCAAGGGCGAGCGCGCTCTCAGCCAGCAGGCCTTCGCCCGCGCCATGGTCGATGAGCTCAAACAGATCCCCGGCGCCCGCATCCGGGCCGGCATCGCCCAGCAGGGCGGCGGGCCCAGCGACGGCACCAGCTACACCTTCTCGATCCTCGGCGACGATCCCGTCGCCCTGGAAGCCGCAGCCCGCAAGGTCGAGGAAGAGATGCGCGGCGTGAAGGGCCTGGCCAATGTGGTCAACACCGCCGCCATCGCCCGCCCGGAAATCCTGGTCAGCCCGCGCCCGGACGAAGCCGCCCTGCTCGGCGTCTCGGCCGGCAGCATTTCCCAGGCCGTCCGCGTCGCCACCATCGGCGATGTCGATCAGAACCTGCCCAAGTACAACCTCGGCGACCGCCAGATCCCGATCCGGCTGCAACTGACCGAGGCGGCCCGCGAGGATCTGAACGTGCTGGAGAACCTGCGCGTCCCGACCGCCTCCGGCGTCTCGGTGCCGCTCAGCGCCGTCGCAGACATCTCGTTCGGCGCTGGTCCGGCTGCGGTCCGCCGCCAGGACCGCTCGCGCATCGCCTCGATCACGGCCGAGCTGGACGGCATAACTACAGGCGCCGCGGGCCAGGCCGTCAACCGCCTGCCCTCGGTCAAGAACCTGCCCGAAGGCGTGCGTCAGGTGCCCGCCGGCGACGCCGAGTTCATCCAGGAGATGCTGGTCGGCTTCGGCATCGCCTTCATCTCCGGCATCCTGCTGATGTATGCGGTCCTGACCCTGCTGTTCAAAAGCTTCGCCTATCCCGTCACCATCATGGCCGCCCTGCCGCTGGCCATCGGCGGCGCCTTCATCGGCCTGGTGATCGGCGGCAAGAGCTTCTCCATGTCGGCTCTGATCGGGGTGCTGATGCTGATGGGGATCGCGGCCAAGAACTCCATCCTGCTGGTCGACTACATCATCATCGCCGAAAAGGACGGCGGCATGAGTCGCCGAGAGGCCATCATGGACGCCGCGCACAAACGGGCGCGCCCCATCCTGATGACCACCTTCGCCATGGGGGCCGGCATGGTGCCGATCGCCATGGGCATCGGCGCGGACGTCGAGTTCCGCTCGCCCATGGCCATCGCGGTTCTGGGCGGCCTGATCTCCTCGACCTTCCTGTCCCTGCTCTACATCCCGGCCATCTTCACCATCGTGGACGACATCGCCGGCTGGGGTCGCCGGATGCTGGGCCGGATGTTCGCCGGACAGCGCAAACTGGCCGACGGCAGCCGCCCGGACGCCCCCAAACCCCCGGTCGGCGCCCAGCCCTACCTTGGCGACTGATCTCGTCCAGAACTCCTGACGACAAAACCCCCGAGGCCGGCGCCTCAGGGGTTTTTCTTTGTCGCGCCCCTTGAGGAAGCAGGTGCAGCGTTAGCGCGCCAAGTCCTTCTCGCCCCCGCGGGAGAAGGTGACGGCCGAACGCCGTCGCGTGAGGGTCACACCGCCCTCGGACCCGACACCCCGCCGCCAGAACGCAGAAAGGGCGGCGGACCGAAGCCCGCCGCCCTTTCCTCAACCTGAGATCAGGTCTGGCTTAGAAGGACTTCGTGAGGTTCACGAAGGCCGTCCGGCCCAGGTAGTCGTAGCCCGAGTACAGCGGGGCGTTGCCGACCCGGTTGTAGTAGCCCGACGAGATGGTCGGCGGGTTTTCGTTCCACAGGTTGCGCACGCCGGCCGTGACCGTCCAGCCTTCGCCCGTGTACTGGACCGAGGCGTTGTGCAGGAAGTAGTCCGGCACATCGAAGTCGTACATGCTGGTCGAGGGGTCGGCGTCCGAAGGCGAGACGCCCAGATAGTCGTAGCTATCCGTGCCCTGGATCCACTCGACGCCGTAGCGCACGCGCCACTGATCCCAGGCATAGGACACATCAGCCGTTCCGGTGAACTCCGGATTGTTGATCTGACCCTTGTAGTCTTCCAGCGGATCTTCAGCGAACAGCTTGTTCGAGATTTCCGTGTACTGGGTGACCGCCAGGTTGAAGAGCAGCGAGCCCGGGCCGACGTCGTTACGATAGCGCAGGGTGTAATCCAGGCCCTTCACGATGTCCGTGGCCAGGTTCACGTAGCTGTTCTGAACCGTCAGCTGATTGTTGGACGGATCGCGCTCGACCAGCGAGCAGAAGCCCACGTCAGCGGCGAAATCTTCCGGACGCGAGTCGTAGCAGCGCGTCAGGATGTTGGCGGCGCCATACTGGGACACGCCGTTTTCAACTTCGATTTCGTAGTAGTCGACAGCGAAGGCGACATCGCCCCAGCCCATGGGCAGGGTCGGCTTCAGGACCAGGCCAACCGTCATGTTGGTCGAGGTTTCGGCTTCCAGGCCGGCGTCGGCGCCGCCCAGGGTGACGACCTTGACGCTGGTCAGGTTGTAGTGGTCCGGCGCCAGACCTTCGGCGGTGCAGTTCGCAACGCGGTTCGGGTTGACGTTCGGTTTGCCGTACTCGTTGCAACGGTCGTTGGTGTTGGCGAGGAAGCCGGTCGTAGCGCCGACGAACTGCTCGAACAGCGCCGGGGCGCGGTAGGAGGTGCCGTAGGTGGCGCGGAACGTCAGCATGTCGACGGGCTGGTAAACCAGGCCGATCTTGTAGGTCGTGTCGTCGCCGTACGAGTCATAGTCCGTGTAACGGAACGAACCGTTCAGCGTCAGCGACTTGGCGAAGGGCGCATCGCGCAGCAACGGCGCTTCGACTTCACCGAAGACTTCCCACACCGAGTCCGAGCCGCGCGTAATGCCCGAGCTCGAGAAGTTGTAGGTGTTGTTGTTCTGCGAATCGAGGCCCGGCGTGTCGTCGATCTCCGAGTCACGCCATTCGGCGCCGAAGAAGCCCATCACCTTGCCGGCCGGCAGGTCGAACAGCGGACCGTCGAGGCCAAGGCTGACGATCTTCTCTTCATAGGTGGTCACGCCCTTGACCGGACGGAAGACGTAATCGACCCAGGCTTGCGGCAGGACGCCGCCGATGACCTGGGTGCTCAGCGCCGGAGCAGCGACGCAGCCCGGGTTCGAGGCCAGTTCACGGCACTGGAACTGGCCAGGCGCGGTTTCGACGACGTCCAGGCTTTCGACCAGGTGGTTCGTCAGGAACTGCTCACTGGTGTATTCCGAACGCGAACGCGAATAGCTGGCCGACAGGTCATAGCGCCATTCCGGGATGAAGAAGTCACCCTTGATGCCAACGACGTTGCGGTTGAAGACCTGCTCTTGCTTGGAGTGGTCGTTGCCGAAGCCGATGAAGGCGCGGACGCCGACATCCTGACCCTTGTTGAGGCCCTGGTCTGTCAGAACAGTGCTGAAGGCCAGGCTGTCCGGCAGCAGGGGGCTGCCCTTGGCGTAGTCGAGCGCCAGCTGGCGATAGCCGGTCTGCGAGGAGTTGCGCTGGTTGATCAGGACTTCGCCGTACAGTTCGGCGCTGCCCAGGGCGTTCAGCTGATAGCCGGCTTCGCCGTACAGGGTCGTGATCTCGACGGGAGAGATCAGCGACTCGTTGAGCATGCGATCTTCAAAGGTGTCGCGCACGTTGACGTCGTTGGCGCCGCCGCCGACGCCTTCAAAGCCGACCACGCCCGTGTCGACGCCCGAATTCGGACGCCAGCGATTGAAGGTGGTGCCGACCGAGCCGGCTGCGCCGACGCCGTTCACGCCGACGAAGGTCCGACGACCGCGTGCGTCCAGCGGGCCTTCGACGCCGATGCTGACCGTGTTGATCGACACGCCGTTCGAGCCGGTGTCCGTGATCGGATAGCACTTGGGCTTGCCGGTGATCGGATCGACGAAGTCCAGGCTGCCGCCCGTCGTGCGGTCGATATAGCCGTCCGTCTGGCAACGCGTGAACTCACGGTCGCGCAGGGTCAGTTCGTCGCGCTCATAGCGTTCGATCGAACCGGCGGCGCGCCAGCGGTCGCCCCGGCCGCCGGCGGTCAGCGAGAAGCGGCTCGAGCCGCCCGCGCCGTTGGCTTCCAGCGGTTCGTTACGCTGGGCTTCCAGCGTCAGGCCTTCAAAGTTCTTGCGGGTCTGGATGTTGACCACGCCGGCCACGGCGTCCGAGCCGTACACCGACGAGGCGCCGTCGCGCAGGACTTCGACGCGGTCGATCATGGCGGTCGGCAGGACGTTCAGGTCGGCCGAACCGACCGAGCCGCGCGAACCGGCGGGCGAGACGCGACGGCCGTTCAGCAGCACCAGGGTGCGGCTCGGGCCCATGCCGCGCAGGCCGATCGTGTTGGCGCCGGGGCCGCCGTCCGTGACGTAGCCGCCGTACGAGCTGTTGATCTGCGAGGTGCCGCCCGTGACGGCCGTGCTCTGCAGAGCTTCCGTGGTCGAGGCGAAGCCTTGCAGCGTCGCTTCTTCGCGCGTCACGACCTGGGTCGGCGACGGGGCGTTATAGTTGTCGCGGCGAATGCGCGAACCGACGACAACGACTTCGTCGAGCGACGTGGCTTCCTGAGTGTTGGTTGCGTCCTGAGCGAACGCGGCTCCCGGAGCGAGCAGGGTCAGCGACATTGCAGCGGCGCCAGCCACCATCGTCGTGCCCAGCAGGTAGTTCTTACGAGTGCTCATATGCCTCTGTTTACCTGTGAATATTGTACAACAGACACAGCGCTCAATGAACGCTGTTTCGGATACCAATGTTCGACTCTACGTTTCTTGGTTGGATCAACGGCTATGCAAAGCGTCACATCAGGGCAACCAAAATATTGCGATAAAGCGACGTTAGGCGAAAAAGCGCGTCAATTTTGACGCCGATGCACCCATTTTGAACCACAATTCGTCCATTTATGGCGACAAATAGCCAAATATTGCCCGTATTGTGACGCTATCCGGCGCAAATAGGGCAAAGCTTAAGCCGGATCGCGGCGGCGGCGCGTCCGGCCCCTCCTCCGTCGCCACAATCGGCGCCTATGGCGTCATCGGCCCGCGCGCATTACCTTGGCGTTCATGGCTCGTTCTCCTTCGACACCGCCCACCAAGCCCGTCCATGTGCCCGGCCAGAGCGCGGGCCAGAGCGCGGGCATGCAGGAAATGGCTGCGCCCTTCCTCCACGACGCCCCACGCGGCCGCGGCGGCCAGGCCATGCCCATGTTCGCCCCCGTCGCCGGCCCGCGCCTGACGCCGGAGGAGCCGCCCGCCGCTCCCGGCGACTGGGTCCCGCACCGCCCCTCGCGCGAGGGCAAGAAGAAGGGCGGCCGCTTCCGGCTGGAGACCCAATACACCCCCGCCGGGGACCAACCCGCCGCCATCGCCGAACTGTCGGCCATGGCCGACGCGGGCGAGCGCGATCAGGTCCTGCTGGGCGTCACCGGCTCGGGCAAGACCTTCACCATGGCCAAAGTCATCGAACAGACCCAGCGCCCGGCCCTGATCCTGGCCCACAACAAGACGCTGGCGGCCCAGCTCTATTCCGAGTTCAAGGCCTTCTTCCCCGACAACGCCGTCGAGTATTTCGTCAGCTACTACGACTACTATCAGCCCGAGGCCTACGTCCCGCGCACCGACACCTACATCGAGAAGGACTCATCGATTAACGAACAGATCGACCGGATGCGCCACTCGGCCACCCGCGCGATCCTCGAACGCGACGACGTCATCGTGGTCGCCTCGGTCTCCTGCATCTACGGCATCGGCTCGGTCGAGACCTATACCGCCATGACCTTCTCCCTGAAGGTCGGCGACCAGATCGACGAGGCCAAGCTGCGCGCCGACCTCATCGCCCTGCAATACAAGCGCAACGACCTGAATTTCGAGCGCGGCATGTTCCGCAAACGCGGCGACGTGCTGGAGATCTTCCCCGTCCACATGGAGGACCGCGCCTGGCGCATCCAGCTGTTCGGCGACGAGCTGGAGTCGATCCAGGAGTTCGACCCCCTGACCGGCAAGAAGACGGCCGACCTGGACGAAGTCACCGTCTACGCCGCCAGCCACTACGTCACCCCGCGCCCGTCGCTGAACCAGGCCATCATGGGCATCAAGGCCGAGTTGAAGGAGACGCTCGACTGGATGACCGAGAACGGCAAGCTGCTGGAGGCCCAGCGCCTTGAACAGCGCGTCCGTTTCGATCTGGAGATGATGGAGGCCACCGGCGCCTGCGCCGGCATCGAGAACTACAGCCGCTGGCTGACCGGCCGTGCGCCGGGCGAGCCGCCGCCCACCTTCTTCGAGTACATCCCCGACAACGCCCTGCTGTTCGTGGACGAGAGCCACGTCACCGTGGGCCAGATCAACGGCATGTTCCGGGGCGACTACCGCCGCAAGTCGACCCTGGCCGAGTACGGCTTCCGCCTGCCCTCCTGCATCGACAACCGCCCGCTCAAGTTCGACGAATGGGACGCCATGCGGCCCCAGTCGGTCTTCGTCTCCGCCACCCCCGGCCCGTGGGAGATGGAGCGCACCGGCGGCGTCTTCGTCGAACAGGTCATCCGCCCCACCGGCCTGATCGACCCCCCGGTCGAGATCCGCCCCGTCTCCGGCGCCGCCCGCAACCAGGTCGACGACGTCATCGACGAGGTCAAGGCTGTCAGCCGCGCGGGCTACCGCTCCCTGGTCACCACCCTGACCAAGAAGATGGCCGAGGACCTGACCGAATACATGCACGAACAGGGGGTGCGCGTCCGCTACATGCACTCCGACGTCGACACCCTGGAACGCATCGAGATCCTGCGCGACCTGCGCCTGGGCGCCTTCGACGTCCTGATCGGCATCAACCTGCTGCGCGAGGGCCTCGACATCCCCGAGTGCGGCCTGGTCGCCATCCTCGACGCGGACAAGGAGGGCTTCCTGCGCTCCGAAACCGCCCTGATCCAGACCATCGGTCGCGCCGCCCGTAACGTCGATGGCCGCGTCATCCTCTACGCCGACCGCATGACCGGCTCGATGGAACGCGCCATCGCCGAGACCAACCGCCGCCGCGAGAAGCAGCAGGCCTACAACCTCGAACACGGCATCACGCCCGAAAGCGTCAAGCGCGACATCAAGGACATCCTCGACAGCCCCTACGAGTCCCGCGACCTCGACAAGCTGACCCGGCCCGGCGTCGCCGAAGAAGCCAAGCCCTTCCTCGGCTCCAACTTCCAGGCCGCCCTCAAGGACATGGAAGGCAAGATGCGCGAGGCCGCCGCCAACCTCGAGTTCGAAGAAGCCGCCCGCCTCCGCGACGAGATCAAGAAGATGAAGCTCCTCGACCTCGAATTCGCCAACGAAGCCCTCACCGGCGCTGGCGAAGCCGTCGACACCTCAGCCCCCAAACGCTGGCGCAAGGAAGCCGCAGCCGAGAAAGCGGAGGCGTTCAGGAAAGGGCGGTAGGGGATCGGGCGCTAAGCCGATCTTTTGCGCGACCGCCCCCGAGGCCTGAGGCTTGGGCGCCACAGGAGCGCAAAACTCCGCGCCTCCCTCAGATGAGTCAGGGAACGGCGCAGAAATTGCGGCATTATCGTGTCGAAGGGTGCATCATGTCGAAATCGAACAGTCCAGAATCTGACGACCGTCCCAACCTGCGGGTCGTCTCCTCTCCCGAGGCCGAGGTCTATGACCTGATGCGTGCGCCAGAGACCACAGCCGAGCGCGTCAAGCGCCTCCAGGCCGAGGCGCGCGCCCTGGCGCTCGAACAGGTCGAGGCTCTGGAAGAGGTTCTGCTCAAGGCCGCCGACATGGCCCGCGAAATCGCCGAGGGCGGCGACGCCTACCCCGTCGGCGCCCGCGAACTGGCCCAACGTCTCGGCCAGGACCTGCCGGTCAAGGCCGAGACCATGAAAGCCATCATCGCCAAGAGCCATCCATAACGCTGTAGGCCGCGGTCAGAAGGCTCCGCCTTCTCGACCCGACGCGGCCTCGGCGCTTCGCGCGGCCCCTACTCGTCATCCCGGCCGAAGCGAAGCGTAGAGCCGGGACCGCCCAGGACCCCGCCGTCAGCACGTCTTGCGGTCCCGGATAGCGGCTGCGCCGCTTCCGGGATGACGACAGGGGTCAGCTTCAGCCGACGATGTCGGAGAACTCGGGGTGGCGTTTGAGCCAGGCCACCGCATAGCTGCAGTGCGGGACCAGGGTCAGCTTCTCGGCCCGCGCATGCTCGGCCAGGGCCTGCATGAACCTCCCCGCCGCCCCTGTGCCGCGCAGGGCCGGATGGGCCTCGACGTGCAGGATGACCCGGGCGTGGCCGCGCACCGCATACTCGGCCCAGACGGGATGCTCGTTCCCGTCCGCGTCAACGAACTCCTGCTGGAAGCGGCGGTCGGCGGGCTGGTCGCGGAAGGCGGTCATGAGGGCTCCTGAAATCAGGCCGGCCGATCATTCAGCAGGGCCAGCAAACCCAGAACGCTTTTCACCGTGAACCAGATCGACACCAGCAGCAAAAGAAGTCCGAACAGCAGCAGGAAGGGAATGCCGATCAACAGGAAGGAGGCCACGGCGCTGACCGCGATCAGCCCCCACAGGACGACGGTGATCCAGAAGACCGACCAGAACAGCTTGATCTGCGCCTCGATATGCTGGGCCGCCAGCCCCGTCGCCGAGCCCCGGCAGGCATAGGCCACGACCAGCCCCGCCAGCACCAGCAGGTTCGCGCTGGGGATCGACAGAATATAGAGGATCCAGGCCAGAACCGCTCCGTCCCGACCACTGCCGCGCGCCTGGGAAATCTGATCAGTCATGACGGGCCTTTAGTAAAAGAGACGAAGGGGATGGCGGATGGCGCGGCCTTCCAGCAGGTCCTTCAGACCCAGGGCGCCGCGCACGATGGTCCACACCGCCATGACGAACAGGACGAAGACCCCGACGTTGACCAGGATCAGCACCACCCCGCCGACGATGGCGGCCACGGCGGCGAACAGGGTCCGCTGCTGAAAGATGAAATGGCTGCGCGCCACCGGCTCGGCGGGCGGGGCCTTGCGCCACATCCGCAACAGGCCGATCGCCGCCGCCACGCCAAAGGTCGGCACGGCGAAAAGGATCAGGGCGTATCCGACATAGAGGCTGGTCAGGTCAGGCGAGACCGCCGCGCTGTTGCTGCTGTAATCGCCGGACTGGACCATCGGAACCTCTTGAACGAGGCGCGACAATGGCGGGACGCAACGCCCCGCGCAACCGGCCTCAGCGCGAATAGGCGACTTCGCAGCCCGCCGCCGCCGCGCCGGGAATGGCGCCGGGCTTTTCGACCCGCACCTTGACCGCCAGCACGCGATGATCCGCCAGACAGGCCAGAGCCACCCGCTCGGCAAAGGTCTCGACCAGGGCGATGTGCTCGCCGCCCGCCAGTTCCCGCGCGATCCGGGCCACGCCCTCATAGTCCAGCGTATCGGACAGGCGGTTGATCGGCCCGGCGCCCAGGTCCAGTTCGACGTCGACGAACAGGGGTTGAAGCCGACCATGCTCATGCGCATGAACCCCGATGGCGGCCTGAACCTCCAGCCCGCGCACCAGCACGGTCAGACCCAGACGGCGCGGCTCGGACAGGGGCAAGGGGGTGACGACGGCGCTCACGACCAGGTCTCCGGCGGCAGAAGATCATTGATGCTGAAATCGGCCCGGTCGCACCAGTCGCCCAACCTCCAGGCCCGCTCGGCCTCGGTCAGGCCGCGCGTCAGCACGGTATTGGTCGGCGTCTCCTCGATGGCCAGTTCGGCCAGACGGAAGGGCAGGCCCTCGGCCTTGAGGATGGCCTCCAGCTTGCGCCAGAGCGCGATGACCAGGGCCTCGGTCGTCGGGTCGCCGTGGATGGTCAGGACCTGGTTCAGCCGCTGCGGCTCATGGCTCTGGAACCAGGCCAGCAGAGGGTCGGCGCGGTTCAGCTGGAAGGCATGGTCCAGGCTGCGGTCGACAAAGCCGTGCCAGCGCCGCTTCAACTGCTCGAACGAGGCCGCGTGGTTCGACTGGCCGAAGGCGATCTCGGCCGTCGGCTCCAGCGTCACCTTGACGAACTCGTTGTGCCCATGCGGCACGGCGCACTTGGACCCCGCATCGGCGATCAGCCGGTGCGCCATCGAGAAGCGGCGGGTGAACTGGACGGCAGGCATCAGAGGCAAGGGTTCCGAAAACGCAGTCGCCCCATATAGGCGCCGCGAAGGGTTCGCGCATCAACACCGTGACGGCGGCGAAGTAAAGGCCGCCTCAGGGAAGCGGAATCCCGTCAAAGGCTACGTCCCGCCCGCGACCGATCAGGCTCTCGCCCCCGTCGATGGTCAGATTCTGCCCCGTCAGGCTGGGCGTTTCGAGCACGAAGCGCACCGTGCGGGCCACGTCCTCCAGCGAGGCGCCGCGCCCCAGCGGGGTGTCGCGCCAGGCGGCTTCGTACTCGGCCTCGGTCTGCTCGCCGCTGCGCAGGATCAGGCCGGGTGAGACGCCGCAGAGCCGGATGCGGGGCGCCAGCCCCATGGCCAGGGTCCGCGTCAGCCCCGCCAGCCCGACCTTGCCCGCCGTATAGGCGAAGAAGTCCGGGTTCGGGCTATCGACCTTGTGATCCAGGATATTGACCACCACGCCCTGCCCGTCCGCCGCCTCGATGGCCCTGGCGAAGTCGCGGATCAGGAAGACCGGCGCGGTCAGGTTGGAAGCCAGATGCTCGCCCCACGACGCCTCGGTCAAGGTCGCCAGGGTATCATAGCGGAACAGGGAGGCGTTGTTGATCAGGGCGTCGATCCGCCCGAAATGGCCGACCACCCGGTCGATCAGGCCGTCGCGCTCGCTCGTCTCATTGAGGTCCGCCTGAAAAGCCGAAGCCCGCACGCCCTTGGCGCTCAGCTCGGCCACGAGGGCGGCGGCCTCGTCCGCCCCGCCGCGATGATGGACCGCCACGTCCCAGCCCGCCTCGGCCAGCGACCGCGCCAGACCGGCGCCAACGCGGCGTGCGGCGCCGGTGATCAGCACCACCTTTTTCAGGGGCTCGCTCATTCAGCCGGGCCTGCGGCGGAAGATTTCCACGCCCGCGCCGGCGGCTTCGGGAAAGATGTCCGGCTTGGTGATCCGCACCCGGCAGGCCTCGACCGGCGGCAGGGCGAAGCAGACGCCGATCAGCTCTTCGACCAGGGTTTCCAGAAGCTCGACGTGCTCACGCCCGCGCCAGCCGTTGATGTGATCGCGCACCCGGTCGTAATCGATGAAGTCGCCCTGCGCCAAAGGCCAGGCGGCGAACATCTCGACATTGACGATCAGCCGCGTGGGGCGCTCGGGGTGCCGCTCCCACGGGTGCAGGCCGATGCGCACATCGACCGCCACGTCCGACAACAGGACGCGGACATGGTCCCCGGCGTGACGCCAGTCGAACCCGCCCGCGCCGGCAGCGGATTCAGTCAACCCGGCCGAACTCGAAGAAGTTCACGGCGGCGATGACGGCGATGAAGGCGAAGATGATGGCGATGGCCAGCATGGGAAGGCTCCTGTTCAAAGCTTCGCATAGAGGCACAGGCGCGACTGTTCAAGCCGCCTACGCCCGGCCTATCGTGACCCCATGACCACCTGGCGCACCCGAATCGAGCCCTTCACCCGGCCTGTCTTCTTCGCCGTCTCGCGGATGCGGCGGGGCATGACGCTGGGCGTGCGCGGACTGGCGGTCGACAGCGAGGGTCGGGTGCTGCTGGTCAAGCACACCTATCTGCACGGCTGGTGGCTGCCGGGCGGCGGGGTGGACAAGGGCGAGACGACCCAGGCCGCCGTGGTCCGGGAACTGCGCGAAGAGGCGGGACTGATCGCCCAAAGCGAACCGCGCCTGATCTCGGTCCATTCCAACGAGCGCTTCTTTCCCGGCGATCACGTCCTGGTCTTCGCCATCGACGCCTTCGACCTGACCGAGCGCACCAGCCATGGCGAGATCGCCGAGATCGGCTGGTTCGCTCCCGACGCCCTGCCCGAGGACACCACCCGCGCCACTCGCGACCGCCTGGCCGAGATCTTCGGCGGCGCGCCCGCCGATCCGAACTGGTAGAGACCCCGCATGCAGGTTCCCATTCTTGTCTTTCTGACCTTGCTGATGGCGGGCGCCGCCACGGCCTTGCAGGGCCCGACCAACGCCAAACTGGTCACGGCGGTCGGGTCGCCGGTGAACGCCGCCTTCATCTCCTTCGCCGTCGGCACGGTGGCGCTGGGCTGCCTGGCCCTGGCCTTGCAGACGCGGCCGGACGTCGGCGCGATAAAGGCCCTGCCCTGGTGGGCCTGGATGGGCGGCTTCTATGGCTGCGCCTTTGTCATATCCGCCGCCTGGGGCGTGCCGCGCCTGGGGGTGGCCACCACCATCACCCTGATGGTCGCCGGTCAGTTGGCGCTCAGCCTGGTGCTGGACCATTTCGGCGCCCTGGGCGTCGAGAAGCAGCCTCTGAGCCTGGGCCGCATCGCCGGGGTGGCCCTGGTGATCGGCGGCGTGGTTCTGGTTCGCCGGTCCTGACCCTATATCCCGCGCGATGACCGACGAGACGACTGACATTCCCGGGGAGACCGAGGCCCCGCTGCCGCTTCAGGCCGCCGAGCTGATCGCCGACGAGGCGCGCCGCGCCCCCGACAAGCCCGGCGTCTATCGCATGTACGGCGAGGACGGGACCTGCCTCTATGTCGGCAAGGCCAAGTCGCTGAAGAAGCGCGTCATCCAGTATGCGCAGGGCCGCTTCCACACCCAGCGCATCGGCCTGATGGTGTCCCTGACCCGCTCAATGGAGCTGGTGGTCACGGCGTCAGAAACCGAGGCCCTGCTGCTCGAATCCAACTTCATCAAGAAGCTGAAGCCGCGCTTCAACGTCCTGTTGCGCGACGACAAGTCCTTCGCCGAACTGATGATACGGCGCGACCACCGCGCGCCCCAGGTGCGGAAGCATCGCGGCGCCCACACCATTCCGGGCGACTACTTCGGCCCCTTCGCCTCGACCTGGGCGGTCAACCACACCCTGAACACCTTGCAGAAGGCCTTCCTGCTGCGCTCCTGTTCGGACAGCGTCTACGAGACCCGGACGCGGCCCTGCATGCTGCATCAGATCAAGCGCTGCTCGGCCCCCTGCACCGGCCTGATCTCGCTGGAGGACTACTCCGAACTGGTGAACGAGGCCGAGGCCTTCCTGCGCGGCAAGTCGCGGACGGTGATCAGCCGCCTGTCGCAGGAGATGCAGGCGGCGTCCGACGAGATGGATTTCGAGACCGCCGCCCGCGTGCGCGACCGCATCCGCGCCCTGTCGGCCATTTCCATGGAGAACAGCGTCAACGCCGACGGCGTGGCCGAGGCCGACGTCTTCGCCCTGCACGCCGAAGGCGGACAGGCCTGCGTCCAGGTCTTCTTCTATCGGGCCGGCCAGAACTGGGGCGGGCGCGCCTATTTTCCGCGCGTGGACAAGACCGACAGCGACCCGGAAATCCTCGCCGCCTTCCTGGGCCAGTTCTACGAGGACAAGCCGATCCCGCGTCTGATCCTGTCCAATATCCGCCCGCACGAGCTGGAGCTGCTGGAAGCCGCCTTCTCGATGAAGGCCGAGCACAGGGTGGAGATCGCCCGCCCCCTGCGCGGCGGCAAGCTCAGCTTGGTCGATCACGCCCTGACCAACGCCCGCGAGGCCCTGGGCCGCAAGATGGCCGAGAACTCGGCCACGTCGAAGATCCTGGACGAGGTCTGCGAGGCCTTCGGTCTGGACGCCCGGCCTGAGCGGATCGAGGTCTATGACAACGCCCATATCCAGGGGACCAATGCGGTCGGCGGCATGATCGTCGCCGGGCCCGAGGGCTTCCGCAAGAACCAGTACCGCAAGTTCAACATCCGCGGCGACGACCTGACCCCCGGCGACGACTACGGCATGATGCGCGAGGTCATGCGCCGACGCTTCGGCAAGATGGTCAAGGACGAGGAGGCGGGCGAGGCGGTCGAGCGCCCGGACCTGCTGCTGATCGACGGCGGCGCAGGGCAGCTGGCCGAGGTGCTGGCGGTGCTGGCTGACCTGGGCGTGGACGACATCACCGCCGTCGGCGTGGCCAAGGGACCGGATCGCGACGCGGGCAAGGAGCATTTCTTCATCCCCGGCAAGCCGCCCTTCATGCTGCCGCTGAAGAGCCCGGCCCTCTATTACATCCAGCGGCTGCGCGACGAGGCTCACCGCTTCGCCAACGGGGCCCACGCCAAGCGCCGCTCGATGGACATCACCAAGAACCCGCTGGACGAGATCGAGGGCGTCGGGCCGGGGCGCAAGAAGGCCCTGCTGCACGCCTTCGGCTCGGCCAAGGGCGTCGGCCGCGCCTCGGTCGCGGATCTGGTCAAGGTCCCCGGCGTCAATCAGGCCCTGGCCGAGCGCATCCACGGCTTCTTCCACAAGTCCTGATCGGGACTTGAGCCCGAAACCGCTGCGGGTTTAGGAAGGCGCTCATGACCGATGAACTCACCGACGGCTATCGCCGCTTCCGCCAGAACCGCTGGCCCGCCGAGCGCGCCGAGTATGAGGCCCTGGCCGCCAACGGGCAGAAGCCGCACACCCTGGTCGTGGCCTGTTCCGACAGCCGCGCCGATCCGGCCCTGATCTTCGACACCGCGCCGGGCGAGTTGTTCGTCGTGCGCAACGTCGCCAACCTGGTTCCGCCCTATGAGCCCGACGGCAAGCTGCACGGCGTCTCGGCGGCGCTGGAGTTCGGCGTCAACGTGCTTCAGGTCAAGCGCATCGTGGTCATGGGCCACGCCTACTGCGGCGGCGTGAACGCCATGCTGAACGGCTCGCCCGCCAACTGCCAGGACTTCGTCGCCCCCTGGGTCGAGCAGGCCGCCCCGACCGTGCGCCGCCTGGTCGAGGACTTCCCCGCCGATCAGGTCGAGCGGGTGGCCGAGGAGACCGTGGTGCGCCTGTCGATCGACAACCTGCGCACCTTCCCCTGGATCGCTGCGCGCGAGGCGGCGGGCGATCTGGTGCTCAGCGGCCTGCACTTCGGCATCGCCGACGGCATCCTGTCCAAGCTGACCAGCGCCAAGCGGTTCGAGCGACTGGGCTGAGCCTCCGCTGAGGGGGACAAGTCGCCGCCCTCGCCTCTTGTGGCGAACCGTGCCACACCCTCAGGCGTTGCAATGGACGTGATGATGACTTCTGCCCACAAAGCCAACCCGATCCCGAACATCCTGACCGGCATTCGTCTGGCGGCGGGCGTGGTCATGTTCCTGCTGCTGGCCGGCGCCACCAGCGGCTTCCCCTTCGTCTCGGCCATGCTGAGCCCGGACGACCAGTTCGCCATGTACCGGACGGGCTTCTGGATCTTCGTCATCGCCGCCTCGACGGACTGGATCGACGGCTATCTGGCAAGGCGCTGGAACGCCGAGACGCGCTGGGGCGCCATTCTGGACCCCATCGCCGACAAGATCCTGGTCACGGGCGCCATCCTGGGCGTGCTGACGAGCGGCTCGGTGCAGCAGATCATCATCCCCTGCGGCCTGATCCTGTTCCGCGAGTTCGCCGTCTCGGCCCTGCGCGAGACCATGGCCGGGCGCATCACCCTGCCCGTCACCCTGGCCGCCAAGTGGAAGACGACCCTGCAGATGGTGGCCCTGGGCTGCCAGCTGTTCGCCCGCAACTGGGACGGCTGGGGCCTGCCCTTCGACTACCTGCCCCACTTCCAGCTGTTCTCGGACACCCTGATCTGGCTGGCCGCCCTCATCACCCTGTGGACCGGCTGGCAGTATTTCAACGCTGCCCAGAAGCAGATGCGGGATCTGTAACCAGCCCTTAGTCGGTCCCTTCTCCCGATGGGAGAAGGTGGCCCGAAGGGCCGGATGAGGGTCGCCGATATCCGTCGGCGCGCGCCGCCCGCGCCACGGCTGCCGCCGACTGGAACCCTAGCCCCTCACCCTTTCGCCTTGCGGATCGCCTTCGGCTCTCCGAGGCTCAAGCCCTCTCCCGCCGGGAGAGGGTTTTTTATTAGAGCGCCTTGTCCATGACCACGAACTCGAGTTCGCGGGTCTGCGGCAGGCCGAAGCGTTCGTCGTCCAGGGGGAAGGGCCGGGTTTCGCCGGTCAGGCGATAGCCGCGGCGTTCGTACCAGGCGATCAGTTCGGTCCGCTGGCGGATGACGGTCATCTCCATGCGGGTCGCGGCGAAGCGGGCGACCGCCTCGGCCTCGGCGGCGTCGATCAGGCGGCGGCCCAGACCGCCCGCCTGACGGGTCGGGTCGACGGTCAGCAGGCCGAGGTAGGCCAGGCCATCCCCCTGGTCCGCCACCTGGACGCAGCCGGTCAGGACGCCCTCGACCTCGGCCAGCAGGATGACCCGGCGGGCGTCGGCGAGGATGTCGCGCAGCTCGGCCTGATCGGTACGCTGGCCGCCCAGAAGGTCGGCCTCGTGGGTCCAGCCGGCCCGGGCAGCGTCGCCGCGATAGGCGCTTTCGATCAGGCGGTGCAGCCCCGCCACGTCCGAAGACGCGGCGGGACGGAAGGTCGTCGCGGTCATTTGACCCCGAGTTCCTCGATCAGGTGATCCATGCCGTAAACGTCGCGCAGGGCCGTGGTCACGGCCTGGGTGGTTACGATGACGCTGCGGTTGACGTTGCGGTCATAGCCGTAGGCGTTGCGCTGGGTCAGGACGGTGGAGTCGAAGTTGGCGCCGATGATCTCGCCCCTGGCGTTGACGGCGGGCGAACCCGACGAGCCGCCGATGGTGTCGGACGAGACGGCCATGTTCATCACCGCATTGGGGTCGATGCGGTCCTTGGCGGCCAGGAGCTTGGGCGCGACGTTGAAGGGCTCTGCCCCCGTCGCACGGTCCCACAGGCCGGCGAAGGTGGTGAAGGCGCCGATACGCTGGCCCGGAACGTCCGTGCCTTCGACCCGGCCATAGGTCAGGCGGAGCGTGCCGGTGGCGTCGGGATAGACGGCGTCGCCATAGGCGGCGAAGCGGGCGGCGGCCAGTTGCTCCGAGGCGCGGTCGGTCGGCGCCTTGACCTTGTCATCCCACGTCTTGCGCACAGCGCGGGCGTCGGCGTCGATGGCCAGGACGTACTGGATCAGGGGGTCGGTCGAGGCCTGGACGGCGGGCAGGCCGCCTTCCCACAGAGCGCGGCGTACGGCGGGGTCAGCCAGCTTGGTGCCTTCGATCAGACGGGCCGACAGGGCCTCAGGGCTTTCCTTGCCCAGCAGGGTGCGGACATAGGGGCTGTCGACGGTCAGCCATTCGCGGGTCTTGGACAGCCACCATTCCAGACGGATCTGCTCCAGCTCCGGGTAGGTCGGGCGCTCGGCGAACAGGCCGGATTGCACGCCCGGCAGGCGGCTGTCGGCGTACTCGGCCAGACGCTGATCCGACGGCTTGGCGCGTTCCTGGGCGCCGCGCACGATGGCCCGCGCCCACTGGAACAGGGGCGAGCCGCCCGCGACCGAGGTCGTGCCCATGCCGGTGCCGCCTTCCAGCAAGGCCATGGGGGCGTAGAGCTCGCGGGCCAGGGGCTGAACGGCGTCCAGCGTCGCCCACGGGTCGGTGGCGCCGCCCGCCGCACGGGCGCGGAAGTCGGCCTCGGCCTCGGCCTTGGCGGCCATGAAGGCCGGGTCGATCAGGGCCGCCATGCGGCCGCGACCGCGCTTGTAGGTGTTCTCGACGCCGACGATGGGGTCCATGGCGATGAAGGCCTGCTCCTCGCCCTCTTCCGAGTAGCGGATCAGGCGGCCGCGCAGCTCGGAGGCGATCAGCTGGTCCAGCGGCAGGACCACGTCGCGGATCGTCATCAGCTGCGACTGGGTCAGCAGGCGCTGGGTCGAGCCGGGGTTGCCGGTGACGAAGACGGGTTCGCCCTCGGTCGGCTTGTTGGGGTTCCAGGTGAAGTGGGTCGGGGTCAGGGCGGGCTTGCCGTCTTCATACAGGCGGATGAAGGCCGCATCGATGGCGAAGCGCGGGAAGGAGAAGTTGTCGAGGTCGCCGCCGAAGGTCGCGGCGCGGTCTTCCGGGGCCCAGGCCAGGCGCACGTCGGAGTATTTGCGGAACTTGTAGAGCTTGAACTGGCCGCCGCGGTACAGGCTGACGACCTGGCAGCGGATCTTGGGATCATCGCCGCAGTTCTCGGTTTCGATACGGCCGGCCTCGGCCTCGCGCGCCTGGGTGAAGGCCTGGCCGTCCAGACCGGCGCCCGCCTTCTGCACGCGTTCGGTGACGTCGACGATCTCGGTCAGGATCTCGGCCGAGCCGCCGGGGCATTTCAGCTCCTCCTCGCGGCTCTTGGGCGTGAAGCCGGTCTCGGCGTACTGCAGTTGCGGCGTGGACAGGTTGGCGACGCAGGTGGCGACGCAGTGGTTGTTGGTCATCACCAGGCCTTCGCCGGAGATGACGCCCGCCGAGCAGCCGCCGAACTTGACCGACGACAGGCGGACCTTGTCGAGCCAGGCCTGGTCGATGTTCGTGCCCAGGGTCTGGTTGGCGCGGGCGATGGGGAAGTTGTCGTAGGTCCACATGCCTTCCTCTGCCTTGGCGGAGTTGGCGGAGTTGGCGGCGGCGAAGGCCAGGACGGCGGCCGAGGCGAAGAACATGTGACGCATGGAGAACTCCTGGTTCAGACTCTGGCGAGGAAAAAACAGAGTCCAATTCGTCTGAATAGTCTGAAATCGGCGGCGCGGATCAAGAGGACCTTAGCAGGGCGCTGCGTCAGACGGGGGCGTACTTTCCTCCCTGTCGCGCAGCGATGGGGAGGTGGCGCGGAGCCGAAGGCGACGTGACGGAGGGGGCGACTCCACGGCTGGCGTTTGCGCCGCCCCCTCCACCACTACGTGGTCCCCCTCCCCATGAAATGGGGAGGAAAGACGCAGTCGCTTAGCGCGTCACGCCCAGTTCGCGCAGGAGGCGCGGCTGGTTGTAGACGTTGCGCAGGGCCTCGGTGACGGCGGCGGTGGAGACCGTCACCGTGCGGTTCAGTTCGCCGTCGTAGCCGAACGAGCCGCCGAGCGAGTGGATATTGCCGTCGAAGGCGGCGCCGATCACTTCACCCTTGGCGTTGATCACCGGCGAGCCGGAGTTGCCGCCGATGATGTCGTTGGTCGAGACGAAGTCATAGACGACGTTCTTGTTGATGCGGCTCTCGGCGTCGACGAAGCGCTGGGCCGCGTTGAACGGCTCGGCGCCGGTGGCGCGCTCATACAGGCCGCCCATGTAGGTGAAGGCCGGCACGGTCACGCCGCGATAGGTCCAGCCCTTCACCTGGCCATAGGACAGGCGGAGCGAGAAGGTCGCGTCGGGGTAGAGGTTGTCGCCATAGACGGCGAAGCGGGCCTGGGCGACCTTTTCGGCGGCGCGGGCGGTCGGGGCGTTGACGCCCGCATCCCACTGGGTCCGGACGGCTTGCGCCGCGTCGTCATTGGCCAGGACGAAGGCGATCATCGGGTCGCCCGAGGCGGCCAGCTGTTCCGGCGTCATGGCCAGGGCTTCGGCGCGGAAGGCCGGGTCGATCAGCCTGGAGCCGACCAGACGGGCGGCGATGGTTTCCGGGCTTTCGCTGCCCAGCATGGTCTTCACGTCGGCGCTGTCGACCGTCAGGTATTCGCGGGTCTTCAGCATCCAGTGCGACAGCTGGATTTCCTCGACGCCGACCGGGATCGGAGCCTCGGAAGCCAGACGACGGCCCAGGGCCGCGATGTCGCTGTCGGCATAGCCGGCGCGGCGCTCGGCGACCGGCTTGGCGCGTTCCTTGGAGGCGCGGACGATGGCGCGGGCGTAGGAATAGAGGGTCGAGCCGCCGCCGGCGTTCGCTTCCAGCTGACGGTAGGGCAGGTAGAGGTCGCGGGCCGTGACCTGCACCTTTTCCAGGTCGCCCCACGGATCGCCGATGCGTTCGGCCACGGCAGGATCGGCGGCGACGCGCTGGCGCAGTTCAGCCTCTTCGGCGCGCTTCTTGGCCATGAAGGCCGGGTCGGTCAGGGCGCCCTGCTGGCCGTAATAGACCTTGAAGCTGTTCTCGAGGCCGAAGATGGGGTCAAGGGCGACGCGCTTTTCTTCCTCGCCCGTCGTCGAATACTCGACCAGACGGCCGCGCAGTTCGGCGCTCTGGATCAGGGTGATCGGGATCTGCTGGTCGCGCAGGCGCTCCAGCTGGCTCATGGTCAGCAGGCGCGAGGTCGAGCCGGGGTTGCCGGCGACGAAGGTCAGGTCGCCTTCCTTGGGCGCGTTCGGGTTCCACTTCAGGTGGTTCGGGCTCGAGACCGGCTTGCCGTCCTCATAGGCGCGCAGGAAGGCGGCATCGAGGGCGTAGCGGGGGAAGTTGAAGTTGTCGGGGTCGCCGCCGAAGAAGGCCGCCTGGAACTCCGGCGCGAAGGCCAGACGCACGTCTTCGTACTTGCGGAACTTGTAGAGGGCGTACTTGCCGCCGCGGTAGAAGCTGATGACCTGGCAGGTCAGCTTGCGGTCGTCGCCGCAGGCGTCCTTCTGGATCTTGTCGATCTCGGCGGCGCGGGCAGCGACGAAGGCCGCGCCTTCCAGGCCGGCGCCGGCGCCCAGCACGCGCTCGGTCACGTCGGTGATGTCGGTCAGGACCTCGGCGGTCTGGCCGGGGCAGGTCTTCTCTTCTTCACGGGTGGCGGGCATCCAGCCGTTCTTGACGTAGTCGTTCTGGGCCGTGGACAGGTCCTGGACGCAGGAGATGACGCAGTGGTGGTTGGTCAGGATCAGGCCTTCGCCCGAGACGAACGAGGCCGAGCAGCCCTGCAGGCGCACGGCGGCGTTGCGCACGCCGTCCAGCCAGGCCTGATCGATGCGGGCGCCGTACTTGTCGTTCACCGTCTGGATGGGGAAGTTGTCGAAGGTCCACATGCCCTCGTCGGCGCGCGCCGGGGTGGCGGTGGCGCCGGTCACGGCGGCGGCGACCCCCAGGGCGGCCAATGAGGCGGTGAAGGAAAAGGTGCGACGAAGCGACATGGGGCTCTCCCGGCGCGCAAGGCCCGGCGCCTCGCGTTTGTTATTGTGTAACTAGCGCCGTCCAGGGACGGGCCTCAAGCCCCCATAGTCCCGCTGCGCGTCCGGGGGAAGCGGAACCCTTACCCCGATTTAACTTGGCCCCGGCCCGGCGCGGCCTCAGATAACGCTGCAAGTCAGGGGAATGAATACGCGTCATGTCGCTCGCGCTATCCACGCTGCTCTTTGAGTGGCGACGTTATATGGCCGCCGTCATGGCGCTGGCCCTTTCGGGTCTGCTCGTGCTGGCGATGACCGGGGTCTTCATCGGCATCGGCAAGGGCTTCACCGCCCAGATCGAGCGCTCGGCCGCCGACATCATCATCATGCAGCCCGGCGCCAAGAGCCTGATCAACGGCCCCTCGGGCGTGCCGCGCCGCTTCATCCCCCTGGCCTACAACCACCCCGCCGTGGTCGAGGTTCAGCCTCTGGACGGCGCCGGCGGGACCTTCCAGTCGATCAAGGAGGTCGACCCGACCCGCAGCCAGGCCGAGCGCGCCGCACAAGGCGCCCCGCGTCAGAAATTCGTTCAGTCCAGCATCATCGACACCACGCCCGGCTCAGTCACCATTCCCACCGACTATTCGCGCGAATTGGTCGACGCCCTGCGTCAGCCCTACACCGTCGCGGTCGATGAAACGGCGCTGACGACCCTGGGCGTCAAGCTGGGCGACAAGGCCCTGTACAACGGTCAGACCGTCACCGTCGTCGGCGTCACCCGCGGCTATCCCAACATGATGCAGCCGGGCGTGGTCATGTCGCGCGACACCCTGCGCATGGTCGGTCAGGCCGACACCGGCCCGCGCGTCGGTCCGCTGATGATCAAGCTGCGCGACCCGTCGCAATCCAGGATCGTCGCCGCCCAGCTGAACGCCATGGGCAACGGCCAGTGGAAGGCCTGGACCCGTCAGGAACTGGCCGACGCCAACGCCGGCGCCATGTTCGAGGAAGGCATCCTGGTCATCATCATCGGCGGCTGCGTCGTGCTGGGCATCATCATCGGCGTGGCCATCACCTGGCAGACCCTGCGGGGGGCCATCATGGCCAACATCAAGGAGTTCGCCTCGCTGCGCGCCCTGGGCGTGGGCATGGGCTCGCTGCGTCGGATCGTCATGGAGCTGAGCTTCTGGGTCGGGGTGGTCGGCGTCGCCGCCGCCATCGGCCTGACCTGGCTGCTGTCGCTGTTCGCCCTGTCCAAGGCTGTCATCATCGCCCTGCCCCTGCCCCTGCTGATCGTGGTGGGCGGCGGTCTGATCGCCATCGCCATGCTGTCGGGCTTCCTGTCGATGGGCATCCTCAAGAAGAGCCAACCTGCGGACCTGCTGCGATGAACATGCATACGAAAGTTCAAGGACGGCATGGCGCGTTCGCCATCGAGGCCAGGGGTCTGGTCAAGCGGTTCAAGTCCGGCAAGAACTATGTCGAGGTGCTGAAAGGCGTGAACTTCGACGCCCGCCACGGCGACCTGACCATGGTCATGGGACCGTCCGGTTCGGGCAAGTCGACGCTGATCGCCGCCCTGTCGGGTCTGCTCAAACCCGAAGCGGGCCGGGTCGACGCGCTGGACATGGATGACATGTGGTCCTTCTCGTCGGGCAAGATCGACAAGTTCCGGCTGGATCACTGCGGCTTCATCTTCCAGGGCTTCAACCTGTTCCCGTCGCTCAGCGCCCTGCAACAGGTGACGACGGTGCTGAAGTTCCAGGGCCTGACCCCGGACCAGGCGAAGAAGCGCGCCACCCTGGCGCTGGAAGAGGTCGGCCTGGGCCATCGCCTGCATCAGCGCCCGGCGGCCCTGTCCGGCGGCGAGAAGCAGCGCGTCGCCATCGCCCGCGCCCTGGCCAAGGACCCGCAGATTCTGTTCGCCGACGAACCGACCTCGGCCCTGGACGGCGAGAACGGCCAGATCGTCATTAAACTTCTTCGCCGGGCCGCAACCGAACATGGAGCGGCGGTCATCTGCGTGACCCACGACCCGCGTCTGGAGGCCTGGGCCGACCGGGTCATCCACATCGAAGACGGCGTGATCATCGACGATCAGCGCCGCACCCCCAATCCCGACGCCGTTCTGGCCTCGCACTAGACACCGATCCTCAAGGACGCCTCACATGCCCGCTTTCCTGAAAAACAAATGGCTCTGGATCGGCCTCGTGCTGCTGATCGCGCTCGTCGTCGGCTTTGGCCTGTTCCAGAAGGCCAGCGCCGCCAAGAAGGCCGAAGCGACCGCCGCCGCCGAGAAGAAGGTCGAGAGCCCTTACGCCGCCATCGCCAACGCCAAGATCGACATCGAGGGCGGCATCATCCAGATCGCGGCCCGTCGCGGCGGCGTGGTGCGTGAGGTCCTGGTGCAGGAAGGCGACCGTGTCACAGCCGGCCAGATCCTGGCCCGTCAGGAAGACGACGAGCCGCGCCTGTCGCTGCAAAGCGCGGCGGCCGACGTGGCCCAGGCCGAAAGCCAGCTGCGCCTGATCAACGTCGAGATCAACACCGCCCAGCGCGAGTACGACCGGCTGCAGAAGCTGGTTTCGACCAACTTCGTCGCCGCTCAGCGGCTGGACCAGGCCCGCGACGCCATCGCCTCGGCCCAGGCCCGCCTCGCCGCCCAGCAGTCGGCCATCCAGACCGCCCGCGCCCGCCGCGACCAGGCCGCCTACAACGTCGAGCTGACCGTCATCCGCGCCCCGCAGGACGGCCGTATCGTGCGCCGCTACGCCAACCCCGGCGCCGGCGCCTCGACCCTGAACGTGTCGAACATGTTCGATCTGGAGCCCGACGCCCCGCGCATCGCCCGCGCCGAAATCGTCGAGGCCGACATTCCGAACATCACCACCGATCAGGCCGTCGAGATCACCCCCGAAGGCGACCCGTCGAAGGTCTATATCGGCAAGGTCCTGCGTCGCGCCGCCGTCTTCGGCGCCCGCAAGCTGGCCTCGGACGATCCCTCGCAGCGGTCGGACGAGCGCGTGGTCGAGGTGGTCGTGGCCGTCAACGACGCGCCGCTGCTGATCGGCCAGCGCGTCCTGGTCAAGTTCATGAAGCCGGGCGAAACCGCCGGCGCCAAGCGCGCCGACAGCGTCGTCGGAGTGCCGGCCACCCGCTCGATGCAGACGCCGGCCAAGCGGTAGGGGTTCACGACACTGAACACGAAAAGGGGCGCTGCGAGGCGCTCCTTTTTTGTTGGCCCACCCAAATCAGCACCAGGGTGTCGGCGCCCCTACTCCGTCACCCCGGACGTCCCGGAGGGGCGATCCGGGGCCCAGACGCCTCGTCCCGACATGGATGCGATATATCTGCCGCCTGGATTCCGGGTCCGCTTCGCGTCCCGGAATGACGGCAAGGAAAGGCGGCAGGACAAGGGGCTTTGCAATCGCCGGTTAGCGGCCGCTGAATTCCCCAGGCCGCTTCTCCAGCACCGCCGTCACGCCCTCGATGTGGTCGTCGGTCAGGTGGGCCAGGGCTTGCAGGGCGGCGGACAGCTCCAGCATCTGATCGAAATTCATGTCGCGGCCCTGGCGCAGCAGGCTCTTGGCCATGCGCAGGGCCTGGGGCGGCTGGGCGGCGATCTGGTTAGCCGTGGTCATGGCTTCGTCCATCAGGGTCTCGTGCGGGACCACGCGGTTGACCAGGCCCCACTTGTCGGCGGTCTCGGCATCGATGGATCGGGCGGTGAACAGCATTTCGGCGGCGCGGACATAGCCGACGTTGCGCGGCAGCAGCCAGGAGCCGCCGTCGCCGGGGATGATGCCCAGCTTCATGAAGGGCACGCCGAAGCTGGCGCGGTCCGAGGCGATGCGGATGTCGCCGAGCCCGGCAATGTCGCAGCCCAGACCCATGGCCGGGCCGTTGACGGCGGCGATCAGCGGAACCTCAAGTCCGTACAGCGAGCGGACGATGCGGTGGACGACGCGGCGATAGCGCTCGCGGATCGCCGCGCCCGAGCCCTCGAACAGGTCGGCGCGGGCCTTCATCGCCTTGAGGTCGCCACCTGCCGAGAAGGCGCGGCCCGCGCCGGTCATGACGACGCAGCGGATGGAAGGATCGGCGTTGACCGCCTCGCAGGCCTTGGCGAAGGCCTCGCCGTCTTCCAGATCCGGCAGGGCGTTCAGTCGGTCGGGCCGCGTCAGGGTCCAGACCATGACCGCGCCGCGGCGCTCCTCGACGATCAGACCCATGGCGATGCTCCTCTTGATGATGGAGCCGGTTTCAGCGGGGCGGCGGGTTAAGGCAAGCGGAATTGAAAAACCCCGGTCGTTGGGACCGGGGCTTATGGCTTGGATCAAATACCCTCGCGACTACGCGCGCGGCCGTTTGATCGTGATGGGCACGAAGTTCGAAGGGTGACTGACCGCGCGGTTGTTCGCGGGGTTCATCTGCTTCGTGTTGACCAGCATCCCGCCCCATAGGGCGAAGGACATCATGGCGTGCTGGAGATTACGGTCCTTGTCGTTCATTTGGGCGTCTCCTTTCGTTGAACGATGAAAGAAGACGCGTCGTGCTTATCGGGGATCTCACCGTCATAGTCGTTTCGCGTCAGGGTCCTAGATAGCTCCGCTTGGTTAAAAAGTCAAGAATTTGGTCCGATGTCGGACGTATTGTAGTGTTCACGTCATAAAACATGAGCCAGCCGCCCGCCCCCTCGCCCGCCAAACCGCCGCGCGCCGTCGCCACGCCCTGCGTCATGGTCTGCACCGTGGACGGGGCTTCGGGCCTGTGTCTCGGCTGTTTTCGCACCCTGCCCGAAATCGCGACCTGGAGCCGAATGGGCGCGGAGGAACGGACGAAGATCATGGGCGAACTGGAGGGGCGGCGAGGGCTGATCGACCCGGTGTTGCTGGGCGGGTAGCAGAACGCTCGATCCCCCCCCGTTCACGGGGGAGGATCGGAGGCGGCGTGTAACGATGTTCAGCCGTCAACCTTTCGTTCGCCGTATCGCTTCACCGCCTGCCAAGACCCTTGCGGCACAGTAGGGTCATGATCCGTATCGATCCGCGCTCTGCTGTCGTTTTCGCCGCCGCCCTGGCCACGTCGCTGGCCTGCGCCGGCGCCTTGCGCTGGATGGACGGGACGGGCGAAGCGCAAGCCGCCATCGCCGCGCCTTCGGTCGTGCGCTCGGCGGACGGCCATTACTGGGCCGAGGCCGTCGTGGCCGGTCGGCCCATGCGGATGCTGGTCGACACCGGCGCCAGCGTCGTGACCCTGAGCCGCGCCGACGCGGAACGGGCGGGCGTCAGCGTCGTCGCCGGAGACTTCACCCGCACCTTGAACACCGCCGCCGGTCCGGTGAAGGCGGCGCCCGTCGTCCTGCCGTCGCTGGCGGTGGCGGGGGTGCGGCTGACCTCGGTCGAGGCCCTGGTGGTGGACGCCGACATGCCCGCGTCCCTGCTGGGCATGAGCTATCTGGGGCGGCTATCGGGCTTCGAGGCGCGGCCTGAAGGGCTGACCTTCAAGGGCTGAGGCCTTCCCCATTCGTCATCCCGGAAGCGGCGCAGCCGCTATCCGAGACCACAGGAAATGCTGATGTCGGCGCCTTGGGCGGTCCCGGCTCTGCGCCTCTCTACGAGAGGCTTGGCCGGGATGACGGGTGTCAGCGCGTCACGCCGAACGGCACCACCTTGTTGTCAGGGTCGTGGCCGATGTCGGCGGTTCCCAGGTAGGGAATGCCCGAGCGTTCGCACCAGTAGCGGACGATCTCCTCCGCCGTCAGGCCGAAGTCGGGGTCGTTGGGGGTGACGTCCGAAACCCGGCCCAGGCGGATGCCCGCCGCGCGGCGGATCGAGGCCTGACCCGTCAGATGGAACATCATCCGATCAACGCGGTAGAGGGCCTCGGACACCTCTTCCAGCATGATGACGTGGCCGCTCAGGTCGGGCTCCAGCGCCGTGCCGACGAGCTCGTTGAGGATGGTCAGGTTGAAGGCGACGGCCGGGCGCGGGTCGTCCAGCAGCGAAGGCTCCAGCGCGGCGCGGTCGCCGCTGACCAGCCAGTCGACGGCGCGACGGCCCGTCGCGTCGTGGCGCGCCCCGTCCGAGGCCATCGGCCCATGGGCCACATGAGGAAAGCCCGCCTTGTAGAGCAGGGCCAGCAGACTGCCCGCGTCGGAATAGCCGAGGTAGCGCTTCTTGCGCGCCACATCAGTCAACTGCGGCAGGACGGCCTCGGCGATGCGGCACGACCCATAGCCGCCGCGCGCGAACCAGAGGGCGCTAAGGCGCGGATCATTGGCGAACTCGACGAAGGCGCGGGCGCGGGTGGCGTCGTCGCCGCCGAAATGGCCGTGCTTGTTGAAGGTCTGGGGATGGAAGACCAACTGCACCTCGCCGCCCGGATAGGCCGCATCCATCCAGGCCTGGATCGCCTGACCGCGCTCGGGGTCCAGACGCGAGCTGGCGTTGACGACGCCGATCTTGAAGGGTCCAGTCTTGGATTCTGGCATAGGGATGGGGCTGGCCTCCGGCGTCGCCCGTGCTAGTCAGGCCGCCGGACATTCCCCGGTTTCGCGCGTCAAAATCAAGCCGATGAACAAAGACTATTTCTTCTGCGGCGTCGGCGGGTCCGGCATGCTGCCCCTGGCCATGATCGTTCAGGCGCAGGGAAACCGCATCGCCGGGTCGGACCGGGCGCTGGATCAAGGGCGGACCCCGGACAAGTTCGACTGGCTGCGCGCCCACGGCGTCAGCCTGCATCCGCAGGACGGGTCGGGCGTGACCCGTCCCGATCAGACCGTGGTCGCCACTGGGGCGGTCGAGGACACGGTGCCCGACATCGGCGCGGCGAAGCGCGTGGGCGCAGAGATCAAGACCCGGCCCCAGCTGCTGAGCGAACTGTTCAACGCCGCCCCGACCTCAATCGGCGTGGCCGGGACCAGCGGCAAGTCGACCATCACCGGCATGGTGGCATGGATCCTCGATCAGGCGGGCCGCAAGCCGACCGTGGTCAACGGCGCGGTGATGAAGAACTTCGCCGATGCGGACCACCCCTTCGCCAGCGCCCTGGTCGGGGGAACGGACCTGTTCGTCGCCGAGGTGGACGAGTCAGACGGCTCCATCGCCCGCTACAATCCGACGGTGGCTGTGGTCTCCAACATCTCGCTGGATCACAAGTCGATGGAGGAGTTGCGCGACCTGTTCGGCGGCTTCACTGGCAGATCGACATCCGCCGTTCTGAATCTGGACAATCCTGAAACCGCGGCGTTGGCTCAGACCTTGAACAGCGGCCTTAACCCCTCTTGGGCGACGACATTTTCGGTCGGCGACCGAAACGCCGACTATTCCGCGCACGACATTCAGCCCCTTGCCTGGGGTATTCAGTTCACCCTCAGCATGCCCTGGCAGCTGGACCGGAAAGTGAAGCTCAAGGTTCCCGGCGTTCACAACGTTAGCAATGCTCTTGCAGCCCTCGCCGCCGTGGAAGCCTACGTCCCTGTAGATGAAGCCTTAGCAGCGTTGGAGACCTTCGCCGGCATTCGGCGGCGGCTGGAGGTGGTGGGGACGCAAAGCGGCGTCACCGTCATCGACGACTTCGCCCACAACCCCGACAAGATCGCCGCCACGCTGAAGACCCTGCACGCCTTTGACGGGCGACTGCTGATCCTGTTCCAGCCGCACGGCTTTGGCCCGCTGAAGCTGATGCAGCGTGAGTTCATCGAGGGCTTCGCCGGGCTGATGCGCGAGCATGACGTCCTGCTGATGCCCGAGCCGGTCTATTACGGCGGGACGACCGACCGCAGCGTGGGCTCCGAGGATATCGCCGCGGGCGTGCGCGCCGAAGGCCGTCAGGCCGAGGCCCTGGCGACGCGCGCCGACTGCGGCGACCGGATCGTGGACCTGGCCCGGCCCGGCGACCGGGTGGTGGTCATGGGGGCGCGCGACGACAGCCTGTCGAGTTTTGCGGCGGAGCTTCTGGCCCGGCTTTAAGCTCCGCGCCCGGAGCAATAGTCAAATTGTCCTTGTAAAACATTCACTTTCGGAAAATCGGCTGTTAAGCGCCGCCCGCCTAACTGCGCTCTCGCAGAACGCGGGAGAGGCGACCAGATGGCCAGAATCGGAGACTTCGTCGAGGCGGCGCCGCCCATGGCGCCCGAGGCCCTGGGCGCCGAGGCCTTCGACCGCTTTCAGGCCGAGCCGGACACCCTGGTCATCGCCGTGGCGGACGAAGACGGTCGGCCCGTCGGCCTGATCGAGCGCAACGCCTTCACACTGAAGATGGCCGCCGAGTTCGGCCGCGCCCTCTATGCGCGGCGTCCGGTTTCGGCCCTGATGGACCCCGAACCGCTGATGGTCGAGGCCGACGCCTCGGCCGACGTCCTGTTCCAGACCATGGACGCGGCGGGGCTGGGCGCCCTGCTGAAGGGCTTCATCGTCGTCTCGCGCGGGCGCTATGTCGGGGTCGGCGCGGGGCTGCACGTCCTGCAGGCGGGGGTGGCCATCCACAAGCGCCGCGCCGAGGCCATGAGCGAACTGGCCCAGAACCTGGTCCGTGCGGAGGCCGAGGCCCGCGCCTCCAGCCGGGCCAAGTCCGAGTTCCTGGCGGTGATGAGCCACGAAATCCGCACGCCGCTGAACGGGGTGCTGGGGGTGGCCGCCCTGATGGAGCGCGAGCTGACGCAAGACGCCCTGCGCCCCTATGTCCGCACCATTCTGGACTCGGGGAACAGCCTGCTGCGGCTGCTGACCGACGCCCTGGATATGTCGCGCGCCGAAGCCGGAGTTTTGACCCTGGAGCCTGCGCCGCTGGATCTGGACGCCGTGGCCGCCGACCTGTCGGCCCTGTGGCGGCCCCGCGCAGAGGAGAAGGCTCTGCGCCTGAGCGTGACGACGGACACGACCGCCGCGCGCTGGGTCGTCGGCGACGAAATGCGGCTGAAGCAGTTGCTGAACAACCTGATCGGCAATGCGTTGAAGTTCACCACCGAAGGCGCGGTCGAGGTCAGTCTGACCACCCGGCTGGACGACGGGCGGGTGCGGCTGGACGCCGTGGTGGACGACAGCGGACCGGGCGTCAGCGACGAGGCGACGGCCGCCATCTTCGAGCCGTTCAACACCGGCGAGGCGGGGCGTCAGGGCGCGGGCGCCGGCCTTGGTCTGGCCATCTGTCGCCAGATTGTCGAGCGGATGGAAGGGCGGCTGGGGCTGGAACGCTCGGCGGCCGGCGGGGCGCGGTTCCGCTTTGATCTGCACCTGCCCCTGGCCGAGGCCGACGCGCGGCGCGACGAGCACCAGGCCGCCGCCCCGACCGCGCACGAAACCCTGCATGTCCTGGTGGTGGACGATAACGCCGCCAACCGCTTCGTGGCGGGCAAGGTGCTGGAGTTGTTCGGCTGCACCCACGAGACGGCTGACGACGGGCGACAGGCGCTGGAGCGGGCTGCGGTTGCGCCCTTCGACCTGATCCTGATGGATGTGAAGATGCCGGTGATGGACGGGGTGGCGGCGACGCGGGCGATCCGCGCCCTGCCCGGGCCTGCGTCCGCCGTGCCCATCCTGGCCCTGACCGCCAACGCCGACCCGCGCGACGAGGCCGAGTATCTGGCGGCCGGCATGGACGGGGTGGCGCAGAAGCCGATCCAGCCCGACGCCCTGCTGAACGCCATCCGACTGGCCCTGTCGCGACACGCGGTGGCCAAGGCGGCGTGAACGACCCGCGACAATCCGGCGTCTAAACGGTATTGCAAATCGTTCGCAGAGTATGGCACAGCCATATGGTGAGTGAAGCCGCTGCAAATCCCGCGAAGACCGTCGCCAAGCCCAAGGCGGCGCTGAACGCCAAACGGTCGTTCTGGCTGAAGCAATTGCACAGCTGGCACTGGATCTCGGCGGCGGTCAGCCTGGTCGGGATGATCCTGTTCGCGATCACCGGCATCACCCTGAACCACGCGGCGCAGATTCCGGCCGAGCCGGTGGTCAAGGAGGCGACGGCGACCCTGCCCGCGCCGCTGCTGGCGCGTCTGGCCGACTTCCCGGAAGACACCACCGACCCGGTCCCCGCCCCCGTGGCGCGCTGGGCCGCTGAGGCCTTCAAGGTTCAGGTCGAGGGCCGCGCCACCGAGACCACGGCGGACGAGATCTATGTCGCCCTGCCCACGCCCGGCGGCGACGGATGGCTGACCATCGACCGTTCAACCGGCGAGGCCCTGCACGAAAAGACCACGCGCGGGGCGGTCGCCTATCTCAACGACCTGCACAAGGGTCGCAACGCCGGGGTGGTCTGGTACTGGTTCATCGACGTCTTCGCCGTGGCCTGCGTGATCTTTTCGGTCACGGGTCTGGCCCTGCTGTGGCTGCATGCGCGCGGCCGTCCCTCGACCTGGCCCATCGTGGCTCTGGGTCTGCTCATTCCTGTCGTCATCGCCCTTCTGTTCATCCATTGACCCTTTCACTGGCGAGTTCCCTCATGCGTAAGCTTCCTCTCGTCCTGACCGCTGCGGGCCTCGCGGCCGCCGCCCCCGCCGTCGCCAGCGCCGCTGACCTGACCGTCAGCGTCGAGCTGCCGCGCATCGCCAGCGCCTCCTATCATCGGCCCTATGTGGCCGTGTGGATCGAGAAGCCGGACCAGTCGACGGCCCAGACCCTGGCCGTCTGGTACCAGCAGACCCGTAACAACGAGGGCGACGGCAAGGACTGGCTGAAGGACCTGCGCACCTGGTGGCGCAAGGGCGGTCGCGCCATGACCATGCCCGCCGACGGCGTCTCCGGCCCGACCAAGGCCCCCGGCCGTCATTCCGTGACCGTGCCGGGCGCCCGCCTGCGCAACCTTCCCGCCGGGCAGTACAACATCGTCGTCGAGGCGGCCCGCGAACTGGGCGGCCGCGAGGTCGTCCGCGTGCCCTTCCGCTGGGGCGCCGCCAACTCCGGCGCCGGAACCGGCGCCACCGAACTGGGCGCCGTTCGCGTCGCCGTGACCCGCTAAGAGGACCTGACCATGAAGAAGACCCTCGCCTTCCTGACCCCCGCCTTGGCTCTGGCCGCCGTTCTGGCCGCGCCGCTGTCGGCCCAGGCGCACCGCGCCTGGCTGGCCCCGACCTCGACCGTCCTGTCGGGCAACGACGCCTGGGTCGGTTTCGACGCCGGGATGTCGAACGGGGTCTTCATCCCCGACCACGCCGCCATGCGTCTGTCCGGCCTGACCATTACGGCCCCGGACGGTTCGACCGCCCAGGCTGAGAACGTCCATCAGGCCAAGTACCGCTCCAGCTTCGATCTGCACCTGTCGCAGCCGGGCACCTATCGCGTCGCCAACGTCGGCTCGGGCTTCATGGCCAGCTACAAGCAGGGCGGCGAGCAAAAGCGCTGGCGCGGGGCCGAGGCCGACTTCCCCGGCGCCCTGCCCGCTGACGCCACCGATGTCGAGGCCGTGCGCACCGACAGCCGCACCGAGACCTTCGTGACGCTCGGCGAGCCGACCGACCTGACGCCGACCGGCAAGGGCCTGGAACTGGCGCCCGTCACCCATCCGAACGATCTGGCCGCCGGCGAGGCCGCGACCTTCAAGCTGCTGAAGGACGGCCAGCCCGCCGCCAATGTGGACGTCACCATCGCGCGCGGCGGCGTCCGTTACCGCAACAACCCCGAAGAGATCACGGTCAAGACCGGCGCTGACGGCGCCTTCTCCGTGACGTGGCCGGAAGCCGGTCTCTACTGGCTGGGCGCCTCGGTGCGGACGGCAGGCGTGAACGGCCAGCCCGGCTCGAACGCCTCGTGGAACGGCGCGCTGGAAGTCCTGCCCTGACCTCGGAACGCTCCAGCTCAGCGCCGCCGCCGCTCCAGATCGGAGCGGCGGTGGAAGGCCGTCAGGACAGCCGCGTCCTGATCCCGCCGACCACCCGCGCGCCCGAACGGCCGCCCAGCGACCTGATCTGGTCGCTGGCGGGGGAGAGCATGGGCACCACCTGGTCGGTGCGTCTGGTTCCGCCCCCTGGTGTGGGCCAGGACGCGTTTCAGGCGGCCATCGAGGAAGAGCTGGCGCGCATCGTCGCCCTGTTCAGCCCGTGGACGCCGAGCAGCGAGATCAGCCGGTTCAACAACGCCCCCGCCGGGACGTGGAAGCTGTCGGACGACTTCTGGAGCCTTCTGAACGCGGCGCTGGATCTGGCCGACGACGTCAACGGCGCGGTCGATCCGACCCTGGGGGCGCTGGTCGACCTGTGGGGGTTCGGTCCGCCGGGGCCGCGCGATCCGCTCACCCCCCTGCCGTCCACCGAAGAGATCGAGGCGGCGCTGGCCGTGTCCGGCTGGCAGAAGCTGCGGCTGAACCGCGACGCCCAAGCGGCGGTGCAGGCGGGCGGCATGAAGCTGGACTTCTCAGGGATAGCCAAGGGTCACGCGGTGGACCGGGTTTCGGCGCGCCTCACCGAGATGGGCGCGACGTCGCATCTGGTCGAGATCGGCGGCGAACTGCTGGGGCGCGGGGTCAAGCCGGACGCCCAACCCTGGTGGGTCGAGATCGAGGCTGTGCCGGGGTCGCCCGCGCCGCATACGGTGGCGGCTCTGTTCGACATGGCGGTGGCCACATCCGGCGACTGGCGCCGCGCCTTCGTGCATGAAGAGCGCCTCTATCCGCACACCCTAGACGGCGCGACCGGGCGGCCGGTGGACAATGGACTGGCCCAGGTCACTGTCTTTGACGCCTCGGCCATGCGCGCCGACGCCTGGGCCACGGCCCTGATGGTGCTGGGCCCGTTCGACGGGCCGGAGTTCGCCGAGGCGATGCAGATCGCGGCCCACTTCGTCGAGCGGACCCCGCGCGGCCTGGTCGAGCGGATGAGCCCCGCCTTCGCCGCCATGATGGACGAAGAAGAAGCCTGATCGTGACCGCCGACCTGTCCCGCTGGTTGTGGACCGGCGTCGCTTTGATCCTGTGGCTGGGCCTGATCGGCCTGACGGTCTGGCGCGTGCGCGCCGCCGCGAGAAAGGCCGCCGAGCAGACCCGACTGCTGGCCGAGGCGGCGGGCGAGGACGCCGTCCTGATCGCCTTCGCCAGCCAGACCGGCTTCGGCGAGGAACTGGCCTGGATGACGGCGCGAGCGCTGGGCGACGGCGGCGTCGGCGCGCGGATCGTCGCTTTCAGTGATCTGAATCTGAAGGCGCTGGAAGGCGCGCGGCGCCTGCTGGTCATCGCCTCGACCACCGGCGAAGGCGACGCGCCCGACAGCGCGGCCCGCTTCGTGCGACAGGTGATGAAGGCGGACGTGGACCTGTCGCACCTGTCCTATGGTCTGCTGGCCCTGGGCGACCGCTCCTATGACGCCTATTGCAGCTTCGGCCACGCGGTCGGCGACTGGCTGGACCGTAGCGGCGCCCAGACCCTGTTCGACCGGGTCGAGGTGGACAACGGCGACGCGGGCGCCATCCGCCACTGGCAGCATCAGTTGAACCAGATCACGGGCGCCACCTCAGCCCCCGACTGGACCCCGCCCGCCTATGACCGCTGGCGTCTGGTCGAGCGGCGCCTGCTGAACGCGGGCAGCCCCGGCGGCGAGGCCTGGCATCTGGCGTTTGCGCCCATCGACCATGCGCCTGACTGGGCGGCGGGCGACATCGCCGAGGTCGGCCTGCCCGTCCGCGACGGCGAACAACCGGCCAGTCGTGAGTATTCGGTCGCCTCCCTGCCCTCGGACGGACGGGTCGAGTTCTGCATCCGCCTGATGACCCGTCCCGACGGGACACCGGGTCTGGCTTCAGGCTGGCTGACGCAAGACGCGCAGACCGGCGACGAGATCGCCATGCGGGTGCGCGCCAACCGCGGCTTCCACGCGCCGCCGCCGGAAGCCCCCATCATCCTGATCGGCAACGGCACGGGGATCGCGGGGCTGCGCGGCCATCTGAAGGCGCGGGCGATGCATGAGAAGACCGGCGGCACCTGGCTGCTGTTCGGCGAGCGGACGCGGGCGCACGACGCGCTTTACGACGGGGACCTGCAAGCCTGGCTGGCGTCGGGCGTCCTGACCCGTCTGGACCGCGCCTTCTCGCGCGACGGGGGCGAGCATCGCTACGTCCAGTCGCTGGTGGCGGAACACGCGCGGCCCATGGCCGACTGGGTTGATCGCGGGGCCTATGTCTATGTCTGCGGCAGTCTGGAAGGCATGTCGAAGGGCGTGCATGCGGCGCTGGAGGCGGCGCTGGGCGAGGAGCGGCTGACGCGGCTGACGGAAGCCGGGCGGTACAGGCGCGACGTTTACTAGGGTCTCTGCTTTCCTCCCCATTTCATGGGGAGGGGGACCGCGCAGCGGTGGAGGGGGCGGCGCTGTCGCCTGATTTTATAGAGCGCATTCGGCAAGGGCGGCGCCGCCCCCTCCGTCACGTCGCTTTGCGCCGCGCCACCTCCCCATGAAATGGGGAGGAAAGATGGGCGTCACACCTCCGACCAGCGGCGCAGCAGGTTGTGATAGAGGCCGGTCAGTTCGATGACGGCCTGATCCTTTGGCCCCTTGTCGAGGTTGACCCTCTGGGTGGCCACGTCGAGGCGGAACAGGCTTTCACGGTCGGCGTCGTCGCGGACCAGGCTTTGCAGCCACATGAAGCTGGAGACGCGGGCGCCGCGGGTGACAGGGGTGACGCGGTGCAGGCTCTTGGACGGATAGAGGACCAGGTCGCCGGCCGGCAGCTTGACCGACTGGGCGCCGTACAGCTCCTCGATGATCAGTTCGCCGCCGTCATAGTCCTCGGGCTCGGACAGGAAGAGGGTGGCTGAGAGGTCGCTGCGGATGCGGACGTCCCCGCGCTGGCGGATGGCGTTGTCGACGTGGAGGCCGAACTCGCCGCCGCCCTCGTAGCGATTGAACAGGGGCGGAAAGATCGTGTGCGGCAGGGCCGCCGAAACGAACATGGGGTTGGCGTTCAGGGCCTGGACGATCAGGGCTGAGACCTCGCGCGCCGCCGCGCTGTCCTCGGGCAGTTGCTGGTTCTTCTTGGCCGTCGCGGACTGGTGGCCCGAGGTCATGTTGCCGTCGGCCCAGGGACCGGCGTCCAGGGTCCGGCGCAGGGCCGCGACCTCGGCCTTGGTGAAGACGTCGGGGATGTGCAGCAGCATGGGAGCCTCGATCAGATGCGCATCAGCCCCGCCGCTCAAATAAACGACGGGGCCGACAGAATGGCGCGAAACGCCGTCTCTTAGTAGCGCAGGTTCAGCGTCAGGATGGCCGAACGGGCTGGAGCCACGTCGGCGTGGTGAACGCCGTTGGTGCGGATGATGTATTCTTCGTCGCCCGCGTTCTGGACGTTCAACTGCAGCGAGGCGCGGTCGTTGATGTCGTAGGCGGCGAACAGGTCCACGCGGGTGTATTCCGGAGCGTAGATGCGGTTGCCGCCGCCGCCGGCGCCGCCCTGATTGCCGCCGAACGACTTGGACACATAATAGACGCCGCCGCCCAGGCTGAGCTGGGGCATCAGGCGGTAGGTGGTGAACAGGCTGGCGCTGTGCTCGGGCGTATTGGCCAGGGCCTCGCCGACGTTGACGTTGTTGTAGGCGCCCTTGGTCAGCTCGGAATCCATCCAGGTGTAGCCGCCGAAGACCTGCCACTTGTCGGTGACATTGCCCGAGACGCCCAGTTCCAGGCCTTGAACCTCGGCCTCGCCGGCCTGCTCATAGACGCCTGCGGACACCTGGATCTGAGCGTTCTTGCGCACGGTCTTGAACAGGGCGCCGCTGAGGGCCAGGCGGTCGTTGAACAGGTTAGCCTTGGCGCCGATCTCGAAGCTCTCGGTCTCCTCCGGGTCCAGCAGTTCCGTCAGGCTGCCAGTGGCCAGGCCGTTGCCCGTGTTCTGGTCGCCGGCCGAGATGGTCGGCGGCGTCGAGGAGGTGGCCCAGGAGGCGTAGAGGCTGCTGTTGGCCGTCGGCTTGTAGACCAGGCCGACCTGATAGTTGACGAAGTCCCAGTCGCCGCTGCGCGGGGTCAGGGTCGGAACGGCGGGCGTGCCGACGTTCACCCAGTCCGCGCCCTCGACCGAATAGTCGTCCCAGCGCAGGCCCAGATTCAGGATCCACTTCTCGCCGAACGCCATGGAGTCGAAGGCGTAGAGACCCAGGGTGTCGGTCGTGTTGTGGCTGACGTTGCCGCGCGTGACCGTGCCGGTCCAAGGGTCGTTCGGATTGGGGGCATAGACCGGGGTGCAGTCGAGGCCCGTCAGGGGCGCCGGGCAGGCCGTGCCGGTCAGGGTGGTGACATTATAGCCGGCGTTGCGGTTCTTCTCGCGCGACAGCTCCAGACCCAGGTCGAAGTTGTGCTTGATCGCGCCGGTCAGGAATGAGCCGTGCAGGTCGGTGACGTTGGCCAGGGTCTCGGTCGGGTTCCAGCGCGACTTCAGGCCCCGCTTCATCCACCAGACGCCGTTGATGTTCTGCGCCGCGCCGCCGTCGCCGGGGTTGGTGACGATGTAGTCGTTCAGCGTCTGCGAATAGCGGGTGACGTTGCGCAGGGCGAGCGTGTCGCTGAATCGGTGCTCGACATCCAGGGTCAGGGTGTCGACCGTGTTGTTCAGATAGTCGCGCGCCTTCAGGCCGTAGAAGCTGTCATGGGGCACATCGAGGACGCCCGAGGCGTCGGGGCGCGGGGCATTGGCGCCGCCCAGCTTGGTGTAGAGCGGGATGCCGTAGTCAGGCATCTGATTGCTGTCGAGGTGGTAGTAGCTGGCGGTCACGGTCGTCGGCGTACCAAGACCGGCGGCGACCGAGGCGGCCACGCCCCATTTGTCGAAGTCGACGGCGTTACGGCCCGCGACGTCGCCCTGCGAGGCCATGACATTCAGGCGCATGGCGGCGGTGGGGCTGACTTGCCAGTTGGCGTCCACCGTGCCGCGCGCATAGGAATCCGTCCCGACGCCGGCCGAGCCGCGGACGAAGTTCTGCAGGCGCGGAGCCTTGGAGCCCAGGTTGATGCTGCCGCCGCCCGAGCCGCGCCCCGAATAGACCGAGTCCGGCCCCTTGATGACCTCGACCTGCTCCAGGTTGAAGACCTCGCGCTGCTGGCCGCCGGTGTCGCGGATGCCGTCCACGAAGATGTTGTTGCCCGAGGCCTGGCCGCGGATGAAGGGACGGTCGGCCAGCGGTTGCCCGCCTTCACCGGCGCCGAAGGTGATGCCCGGCGAGGTGCGCAGGATGTCTTGCAGCGAGGTGGCGGCGGTCTGTTCGATGATCTGCTGCGGGATGACCGTGACCGAGCGGGGCGTGTCGACCAGGGGGGCGACGAAGGTCGGATCCTTGGGCTCGCGCTTGATGCGCTGGCCGTGCACGTCGACCGCGCTGAGGGTCGTGGCGTCCTGGGTGATGTCCGTGGCGTCGCTCGCGGCGGTGATCGGGGCTTCGTCTGACGCCAGAACGGGCGAGGCGCACAGCATGCCGGCGGCGCTGGAAGCGAACAGGAGCGCCTTGAGGGCGGAGGAACGAGCGTCGGACATGGGGGAGGAACCAGTCGGTTATTTTTGAGACCGGCTCGCAATATCACCTTTTCCGCCTGCGACAATCTGACTTCTGCGACTAAATCGCAATTGCGGCAGGGATGTCACACCGTCGTCATGACGGCGCCCTCAGCCCGGTTTCGCCACCGCCTTGATCGAGACCGCGGGGTCGGCCAGCAGGTCGGCGTCGACCGGCGTCGCCTTGCCGATCAGCAGGCGCCCGCCCATGAATTCGGCGGGCGCATTGACCGCCTCGACGCAGACGATGCGGTCGCCGTGCAGGTGGAAGACGGCGAAACCGCCCGTCGCCGGGTCGCCGCGCACCACCTGACGGTCGGCGTCGAAGGGCAGGCCGGCGATCTGGAGTTTCACATCATACTGGTCGGACCAGAACCACGGCACCTCGGGCGCGGGCGCCGCTCGGCCGACGATGGCGGCGGCGGCCTGCTTGGCCTGTTCCAGGGCGTTGGGCACGCTTTCCAGCCGGTGCATCCGCCCGCCGTGGACCGGGATGGGTCGGTGGGTCACGTCGCCGATGGCGTAGATGGCGGGGTCGCTGGTGCAGGCGGTTTCGTCCACCACCACGCCGTTTTCGCACGCCAGACCGGCGGTGCGCGCCAGGGCCTCGCGCGCCAGGGCCCCGACGCCGACCAGGATGGCTTCGGCGGCGATCAGGCCGCCGTCCGCGAGACGCACGCCGCCGTCCTCGAAGCCCGCAACCTCGGCGCCGGTCAGGATCTCGACGCCGTGACGGCGATGCAGGTCGGTGAAGAAAGTCGACAGGGTTTCCGACGCCACGCGGGCCAGCACCCGGTCCATACGCTCGATCACCACGGCTTCCGCGCCCAGCGCGCGGGCCGAGGCTGCGGCCTCCAGCCCCACATAGCCGCCGCCGACGACGGCCAGACGCTTGCCGGGGGCCAGCACGGATTTGAGCCGCTCGGCGTCCTCCAGCGTGCGAAGCTCCAGCAGGTCGGGCCGATCCGCGCCGGGAATGGCGAGCCGTCGCGCCATCGAGCCGGTGGCGAGGATCAGCACGTCGTAGGCCTCGACCGTTGCGTCAGCGAAGGTCACGGTCCTGGCGTCCGCGTCGATGGCCGTCGCGGTGACGCCGGTGCGCAGGTCGATCTTCTGTTCGGCGTAGAAGCTTTCAGGGCGCAGCAGCAGGTCCTCCAGACCGGCCTCCCCCTTCAGCCAGGCCTTGGACAGGGGCGGTCGCTGGTAGGGCGCCGCCGCCTCCTCGCCCGCCAGGACGATCTCGCCCTCGAAGCCATATTGTCTCAGCAGCGCCGCCGCCGAGCCCCCCGCGTGTCCCGCGCCGATAATCAGAACCTTGGTCATGGCCGAGAGATAGTGCGCGCCGCAGCGCGTGGCGAGCCGTCTTGCAAGGCAGACCCGCCAGAAAAAAGGACCGCGAGGCGAGCCCCGCGGTCCTGTTCGTCAGAAGGCCTTGGACAGTCGCAGCTTCAGACCGTGACTGATCAGGTCCGAACCGGCCTGACCGTTGTAGTCCGCGCCGTAGCTCCAGCCCGAGACGGCCTGCCACTCAACGCCGAGGCTCAGGCTGAGGCTGTCGCGCGCCCAGTGCTCCAGACCGACCATGTAGTCGGGGCTGGCCAGCCAGTCGGCGTAGGAGACGGTCTGATCGTCCGCGCCCTCGAACTCATGACGCCATTCGACGCGCAGGCTGGGCGTCAGCACGCCGGAGCGACGTTGCAGGGTCCAGTCGAAGCTGGCGCCCAGCGCGGTCGCCAGGGTGTCGACCGTCATGGCGTCGTACTTCAGGGCGAAGACGCCCGCGCCGTTTTCGGTGAAGCCGTCCAGATCGACCTTGCCGAACTGTAGGCGGGCGTAGGGCGCCCAGGCCAGACCGGGGGCGGAACGTTCCAGCGCGACCGAGGCCGAGCCGAACAGCACCGAGCCGGAACGCTCGCCGAAGGCGAACTCGCCGGCATCCGACGACCAGCGGCGGCTGTCGAACGCCAGCGAGCCGTAGCCCAGCACGCCGTCGACGATCAGGTCGTCGGTCGCGCGCCAGCTGCCGTAGAGGGCGCCGACATAGCTGTCGGCCTCGGACAGGGTGCCGTTGTCGCCGACCTTGGTGCGGTCATGGCCGTAGCCGAGGCCGACGCCCGCGACCCAGCGATCCGACACCGCCATGTCCACGCCCGCGCTGACGCCCGAGGTGCTGAAGCGATAGTCGCGCTGGCCCTGGGCGTCGCGACGGCCCCAGTCGACCGCGCCCGCCGTCCAGACGCCGAGGCCGCCCTTGGCCGGCTGGCCGGCCTGACCCGCGTCGGCCTGCCGCGTCGAGGCGTCGTCCGCAGGCGTCCGGGCCGACGGCAGACGGTCGAAGGCGTCGTCGCGGTCGCTGGGCGACTGGCCCAGTTGCTGACGCAGGGCTTCGCGCGGGTCCTGGTTCAGGCCGCCGTCGCCCAGGTTGAGGCGCATCTGGTTGTTGAGGCCCGCGCCGCCGCCGCGCCGCACCTGTTCAAGGCGGCGGTGGAAGTTGTCGGCCTGCGAGCGGGCGAAGCGACGCGCCGTGTCGGCCTGGGCCGAGACGAGGCCGCGCACTTCCGGGTCCAGCGAGGGGTCGGAGCGCGCCTCGACCGTGACCGTCAGGACGCCCGTGGTCGGACCGCCCGCGTTGGACAGGGTGTAGGTGACGCTGGCCGTTCCGGTGAAGTCGCCTTCAGGCGTGAAGGTCAGATCATAGGTCCGGTTCCCGGCGACGCCGCCCTCGGTCAGGGCAGCGGTCCCGGCCTGGTTGGAGACGCCGACCACGGTCGCGCCGACGAAGGGACCGCCTGACGCCGTGTCCGTCAGCGACACCGTCACCGGACGCCCGGCCAGGGTGGTGGCGGTCAAGGCGGTCAGGGTCGGGGTGGCCACGGCCTGAACCTCGATCGTGCCCGGCAGGGACTGACCGAAGGACAGGATGACGGCGTAGTCCAGCGACGCCGGGGCGGCCGAAGGCGAAGCCGCCACGGCCATGCGGCGCGCCGCCGGTCCTGCGGAAGGCGCCGCCGGCGTATAGACGATGGTCAGGCCGACCACCTGCGCCGTCCCTGAGGTCGGCTGACGCGTGATCACCAGGCCCTGGAAGGGGCCGCCGGTCAGACGGGTCGTCGGCTCGAACACCACATCCTGGCCGCCCAGCGACACGCCTTGCAGATCCGGCGCCTGGCCCAGCACGCGGAAGGTCATGGTCGCGGGCGCGGACTCGCCGCCCGGCCCCTGAGCCACCACGGCGAGGGTGTCCTCGCCCATGAAACCGGGCGCGGGCGTATAGGCCAGGCTCCAGCCGGAGCCGCCGCTGGGCGCCTGAACGACGACCTGGCCGTGCGCAGGCGCACTGTCCACGCGATAGCCGGTCACCGTGCCTGAAGTCGCGGGCGGCAGGGCGATCGTGGCCGCCCCGCCGGGGGTCGGCTGCACAACGACCGGTGCAGGCGGATCGATGTCCGGCGCGCTCGGCGCCGCCACGGTCAGGCTGACCGTGGCCGGAGCCGAAGTTCCGCCGGGGCCGGTCGCCGTATAGGTAAAGCTGTCCGCGCCAGAGTAACCGGCGTTCGGCTTGTAGGTGATCACATCGCCCGAAACACGGGCTGTGCCGTGGGCGGGAGCAGTCCCGATAGCGATGCTGACGTGGACGCCTGTGATCGAAGCGGACAGATCAATAGCCTGCCCCGTGCTGTCATAGGCCACCGCGACGCCGTTGACGTCAGCCGCCACGGGCGCGCCCGGCGCCGCCACCGTCAGGCTGACGGTCGCCGGGGCCGAGGTTCCGCCGGGGCCCGTCGCCGTATAGGTGAAGCTGTCCGGGCCGAAATAGCCGGCGGTCGGCGTATAGGTCACCACGTCTCCCGAAACACGGGCCGTGCCGTGGGCGGGAGCAGTCCCGATAGCGATGCTGACGTGGACGCCTGTGATCGAAGCGGACAGATCAATAGCCTGCCCCGTGCTGTCATAGGCCACCGCGACGCCGTTGACGTCAGCCGCCACGGGCGCGCCCGGCGCCGCCACCGTCAGGCTGACGGTCGCCACGGCCGAAGTTCCGCCGGGACCGGTAGCCGTATAGGTGAAGCTGTCCGGGCCGAAATAGCCAACGTAAGGCGTATAGGTGACCGATGAGCCCGCCGAAAGAACCTCACCATGCGCCGGCGCGTCGACTATCGTTATGCTGGTGTGAACGCCGGTGATCTGGTTCCCCAAGGCGATCAGAGCGTTGGGCGCGCCATAGGGTATCGACACGCTCATGTCCGATGCGACCGGCGCCGAGGTCGTCACGAACGAAACCGGCAAGGACAGCGGCGAGACGTTGCCGGCCCGGTCGGTCGCCGTGACCTGAACCATATGCGGACCGTCCACAAGGTCCCCGGTCATGGCGAACGTCCAGTTGCCCGAGTCGATGCTGGTCGTCACGCCGGCCGGAACGCCATCGACGAACACGGTCACCGTGGAGCCGATCTCCGCCGTGCCCAGGAACGTCGGCCTCCGGTTCGCCCCCGGCGCCACAGGGCTCACCACCGGCGCCGCCGGGACGATGGTGTCGACCGTCCAGGTATAGGTGGTCACGCCGCTCTCGAGGCCAGAGATGACGGACTTCACCCCGAATGTATGCGCGCCATCGAGAAGACCGGTGACCGTATGAGGATTGGTCGCCGGCTGGAAGGCCGCCCCATCCAGCGAGGCGAGGGCGCTGGCCCCGACCGGCAGGTTGAATGCGAAAGTCGCCGTGGTTGCGTTCGTGACCAGCGGCGGCGCGCTGATGATCACCGGCGCCACGGGGCGCTGAACATAGGTATAGGTCGCCGCCCCGCTCGCGCTGCTGCTGCCCAGAGCCGTGGTGACCGTGACGGCGACAGCGCCCCCGCCGGGACTGGCCGGCGTGGTCGCCGTGATCCGGGTCGCGCTGTTCACCGTGAACGCGGTCGCATCAAGAGCGCCGAATTTGACGGCCGTCGTCCCGGTGAAGTCGGTCCCGGTGATGACGACGCTTTCGCCGCCCTCGGTCGGCCCGCTACCCGGCGACAGGCCGGTGACGGTCGGCGCGGCCGGCGCCGGGGTGCAGGTCACACGGGCTTGCAACGTCGCGCCCGCCCCGTTGCTCCAGCCATAAACGATATAGGCGGGGAAATCGGCAGGCACGACATAGTCGCCGCTCAGCGCGAGTTCGGCGTCGACCGTCGCGTACTCCTCGAGCAGGACATCGTATTGGTCGTTGCCGAGTTCGCGATAAAGGGCGAAGCCTGCGCCCGAATACCGATCATTGGCGGCGTTGGTGCTGCCCGTCGTCGTCGCCGAATAGGAAATCCGGTCCCCCGCCTGCATCGACAACGGGGTTTGATAGATCTCATTGAGGTTGCTTAGCGCCAGACCGCCGCCCCAGGTGGCGTTGATGGCGTCGCAGCCCGGCGAGGCGGCGGCGGCGCTGGCCGCGCCGAGAACCGCAAGGCCCGCGCCTGCGAAAACAGCGGCGCGCTTCGTCCAGCCGACAGCGGCCGTCACGACATTGAACATTCTGAAATCCCCGAGGCCGAGACGCCGCAGGGATCGCGCGAGTCTCAACAAGTACGGCGGTTCCCCTCGCACACTTCAAAACCGCTGTCAGGTGAGACGAATGGTAAACGGGCAGAAAGCGCGTCGCCGAACTGCCCCGACAAGGGGTTGACCGTTCCATTGTTACAGCATAATGGAACGCGCCATGAGCACCGACGCCTCCAAGATCGCCCTGCTGGACGCCCTGCTTTCGCTGCAGACGCGGGCGGAGGCCGACGCCTTTTTGTCCGACCTGTGCACGCCCGCCGAGCTGCGCGCCTTTGCCGAACGGTGGCAGGTGGCGCGGCTGCTGGACGGCGGAGACAAGACCTATCGCGAGATCGCGGTGGAGGCCTCGGCCAGCCCGACCACCGTGGTGCGCGTCGCCCGCTCCCTCAAAGACATGCCGCACCAGGGTTATCGCCTGGTGCTGGACCGCCTGAATCAGAAAGCCTGAGTTGAGATCATGAGCACCGTGCAAGGGCGGCTTCGCATCGCCGTCCAGAAATCCGGCCGTCTGGCCGAACGCAGCCTGGACCTGGTCCGCGACGCGGGTCTGCGGGTCGTCAAGGGCAACAACGACCTGCTGTACCGCATCGAAAACTATCCGATCGACCTGCTGCGGGTGCGCGACGATGACATCCCGACCTTCGTGGCGGACGGGGTCTGCGACCTGGGGATCGTTGGCGAGAATGTGCTGGAAGAGGTCCGGAACGGCGGGCCGAACGCCGAGGTGGTCATGCCCCTGGGCTTTGGCCGCTGCACGCTGAAGATCGCCGTGCCGCCCAGCCTGGACTACGCCGGTCCGGCCTCGCTGGAGGGCCTGCGCATCGCCACCTCCTATCCCAGGATCCTGCGTCGTTTCCTGGATGAGAACGGCGTCGGCGCCGACATCGTCACCATGCGCGGCGCGGTCGAGGTGGCGCCACGGTTGAAGCTGGCCTCGGCCATCTGCGATCTGGTCTCGACCGGCGCGACGCTGGAGGCGAACGGCCTGATGGCCAAGGAGACCGTGCTGGACAGCCAGGCGGTGCTGATCAAGGCGCCGACCGCGCCCGAGGCGGGGCTGCAACACCTGCTGGACAGCATCATCGAGCGGATGGCCGGCGTAGTCTCCTCGCAGGGGGCCAAGTACGTCATGCTGAACGCGCCGCGCTCGGCGTTGGATCAGATCACCGCCATCCTGCCCGGCGCCGGGTCGCCGACCGTCATGCCCCTGTCGGGCCGTGACGACGCCGTGGCCGTCCACGCCGTCTGTCAGGAGGCCGTCTTCTGGGAGACGCTGGAGAAGCTGAAGGCGGCGGGGGCTTCGGCCATCCTGGTCCTGCCGATCGAGAAGATGATGTGATGAAGCGTATCGACTGGAACAAACTGGACGCCGCCGGGCGCCAGGCCGCGCTGGCCCGCCCGCAGCAGCGCACCGAGGGATTCGTCACCGGCGTGGTGCGCGAGATCTTCGACGACGTGCAGGCGCGCGGCGGGGCCGCCGTGACCGACTGGGCGATCAAGCTGGACGGCGCCGCGCCGCGCCGGGTGGCCATCACCGAGAAGGCCGCCGCCGAGGCGCGCGCCGACCTGCCGCCCGCCGCCGCGCGAGCCCTGCGGGTCGCCGCCGACAATGTGCGGGTCTTCCACGCCGCGACGCGCCCCGAGGACACGGCCTTCATCGAGACCACGCCGGGCGTGAAGTCCAAGCTGGTCTGGCGGCCCATCGGTTCGGCGGGTCTCTATGTGCCCGGCGGCACGGCGCCGCTGTTTTCGTCCCTGCTGATGCTGGCCATTCCGGCGGGCGTGGCCGGGGTCGGGCGGCGCGTGGCCGTGACGCCGCCGTCGAAGGACGGCTCGGTTCACCCGACCATGATCGTCGCCGCCGCCGAGGCGGGGCTGGATGAGCTGTGGCTGCTGGGCGGGGCGCAGGCGATTGCGGCGTTGACGTTCGGCGTTGAACTGGACGAGGGCGTCATTGCCCCGGTCGACAAGCTGTTCGGTCCCGGCAACGCCTATGTGGCCGAGGCCAAGCGCTACGCCTCGTCCCTGCCGGGCGGACCGGCACAGGACATGCCGGCGGGGCCGTCTGAACTGCTGGTCATCGCCGACCGCGACGCCGATTTCGAGATCGTCGCCGCCGACCTGCTCAGTCAGGCCGAGCACGACGCCGACGCCCAGGTTCTGCTGGTGTCCGACAGCGGTACCGCTCTGAACGAGATCGTCGCCGAGGTTGAACGTCAGGTGGAGACCCTGCCCCGCGCGGCGATCGCCCGCGCCTCGCTGGAGCAGGCCCGCGCCATTCGCGTGGGCGACATGGCTCAGGCTTGTGAAGTGGCCAACCTCTACGGTCCCGAACACCTGTCGATCCAGGCCGAGGAGGCCGAACGGCTGGTGGACCGGATCACTGCCGCCGGGGCGGTCTTCATCGGTCGTTGGGCCGCCGAAACGCTGGGCGACTACGCCGCCGGGCCCAGCCACGTCCTGCCCACCGACGGCGGGGCGCGGACCCTGGGCGGCATCACCACCGCCAGCTTCATGACCACCATGTCGGTGCAGACGGTGACGCAAGCCGGGGCCGCCGCCCTGGCGCCCGTCGCCGCCCGTCTGGCGCGGATGGAGGGGCTAGAGGCTCACGCGCGGGCGGCGGATCTGAGGACGCAAGGATGACCCTGCCCGCCCCCTATCCGCCGCTGGTGTCCGGCGGCGAAGGTCTGGACCGCTATCCGGCCGAGCCGACCGCGCTCGCCGCACGACTGGCCGAGCTCTATGGCGTCAGCGCCGATCAGGTGCTGCCGGTGCGGGGCCTGACGCACGGGCTGGAGCTGGTCTGGCGTCTGGCCGCGCGCGAGGGACAGGCGGTGCAGGCGCCGGAGGCCGAGCCCTATCGGGGTCTGGCGGCGCTCTACGCCCGTCCGGCTGAAGGCGCCGAAATCGCCGCCGTCGTCATCCGCGCCCTGGGTTCGCCCGAGGCCGTGGCCGAGATGGCCGAGCGCGTCGCCCCCGCCCTGCTGGTCGTGGACGAGGGTCTGGCGGAGTTCGCCGAGACGTCATCCGCCGCGACGGTCGTGAAGGACCACGCCAACCTGATCGTGCTGCGCAGCCTGTCGCTGGCCTATGGCCTGGCCGGGGCGCGGGTCGGGGCGGCGGTGGCTAGGCCGCAGACTCTGGCGCGGTTGGCCGGCGTGCTGGAACCCTACGCACTGCCCGAGGTCTCGGTGCGGCTGGCGATGCAGGCCCTGGACCCGTCGCGGATGATCGAGACCGCCGAGCGCATCGACGGGGTTCGCCGCGAGCGCGCCCGGGTCGTTGAGGCCCTGTCACGGCTCATGCCGCTGGAGGCCGGGGTCGGGCCGGTGATCATCGCGCGCCCCTCTGATCCGGCGGCCCTCATCGAGAGCCTGCGCCGCTTTGGACTGAGCGCCGACGCGGCGGGAGACCGCGTGCGCCTGCCGGTCTCGCTGAAGCCCGAAGTCAACGACCGACTGCTGGTCGCCCTGGGCGCCGCCGACGCCAAGGTGCGCCGCACCCGCGTCGGACAGGCCGTGCGCGATACGAAGGAGACCCGCATCGTCTGCGCCGTCGATCTGGACAGCGCCGGGCCGGTGACGATCCAAACGGGCGTCGGCTTCTTCGACCACATGATCGAACAGGTGGCGGCGCACGGCGGGTTTTCGATCCGCCTGTCGTGCGAAGGCGACCTGCACACTGATCCGCACCACACCATTGAAGACAGCGCCATCGCCCTGGGCCAGGCGCTGAAACAGGCGTTAGGCGAGCGCAAGGGCATCCAGCGCTACGGCTTCGTCCTGCCGATGGACGAGGCCAATGCGGCGGTGTCCATCGACCTGTCGGGGCGGCCCTATCCGGTGTTCGAAGGGACGTTCGCGACCCCCTTCATCGGCGACTACCGCACCGACCTGACGGCCCACGTCATCCGTTCGCTGGCCGAGAACCTGGGCGCGGCCATTCATGTCACGGTCACCGGCGACGACGACCACCACAAGACCGAGGCCGTGTTCAAGGCCCTGGGGCGGGCGCTGCGTCAGGCCATCCGCGTCGAGGGCGATGTCGTGCCGAGCACCAAGGGAGTGTTGTGATGAGCGCCCTTAACTCCCTTCTCCCCTCGTGGGAGAAGGTGGCTCGCGCAGCGAGACGGATGAGGGGGGCGCCGGCTGCGTTCTCGACATCGACCGTCGCGCGCGTTGGACCCTCCCCCTCATCCGAGCGGCTCCGCCGCCCACCTTCTCCCACGAGGGGAGAAGGGCGATGAACGTCACCCTGATCGGTTACGGCTCGGGCAATGTCGCCTCGGTGCGGTTCGCGCTGGAGCGGCTGGGGGCGCGGGTGCGGATCACCGCCGACCCTGCCGATCTGGACGAGGCCGAGCGGGTCATCCTGCCCGGCGTCGGGGCGGCGGGCTACGCCATGCAGCGGCTGAACGCGCTCGGTCTGGTCGAGCCCCTGCGTCGGTTCAAGCGCCCGCTGCTGGGCGTCTGTCTGGGTCAGCAGCTGCTGTTCGAGACCAGTGATGAAGATGGGGGCGTCGACCTGCTGGGCCTGATCCCCGGCCGGGTCGAGGCCATTGCGCCCGCGCCGTCGCGGCCCTCGCCGCACATGGGCTGGAGCCGGCTGACCGTCCGCCGTCCCGATCCGCTGCTGGAGGGGATCAAAGACGGCGACTGGGCCTATTTCGTCCACGGCTTCGTCTGTCCTGACGGCCCGGCGACCATCGCCGCCGCCGACTACGGCATCCCGGTGCCCGCCGTGG